>Ga0209344_10000444_pt1 | contig 73574 bp, 63 predicted proteins | sample Cruoilmetagenom6_FD_187293 | JGI IMG/M metagenome (GOLD analysis project Ga0209344, IMG submission 187293) | Oil polluted marine microbial communities from Coal Oil Point, Santa Barbara, California, USA - Santa Barbara Oil Seep Sample 6 (SPAdes)... | ecosystem: Environmental > Aquatic > Marine... | reverse complement strand
CCCGCAACATGGCGACCGGCGCTTCCACCGCCGATCTGGCGGTGCTTCTGGTTGACGCCCGTTCCGGCATTCTGGAACAGACGAGGCGGCATGCCACGATCGCGTCCCTGATGGGCATCCGGCAATTCGTGCTGGCGGTCAACAAGATCGATCTGAGCGGCTACGACGAAGCCGGGTTTCGCGCCATCACGCGTGAGTTCAAGGAAATTGCGCTGTCGCTCGGCGTGCGCCAGGTCACTGCCATTCCGGTCTCTGCTCTGAAGGGCGAAAACATCGTGTTGCGCGGCGACGAGGCGATGCCCTGGTATGACGGCCCGACGCTGGTCGAAGTTCTGGAGAAAGCCACCCAGCGCACCGGCCAGACCACCGGGTTCCGGTTGCCGGTGCAGCGCGTCTCGCGGCCCGGTGAGGGGTTTCGTGGCTATCAGGGCACCGTTGCCGGCGGCTCGATCAAACCGGGCGACAGCGTTGTGGTGCTGCCCTCTGGCGTCGAGGCCAATGTCAAAGCCATCGTCACCTATGATCTGGTGCGCAACGCGGCGGTGAATGGCGACGCCATCACCCTGGTGCTCGATCGCCCGGTCGATGTGGCGCGCGGCGACATGATCGCGGCAATCGACCAGCGGCCGCAAACCGGACGCGCGTTCAACGCTCGACTGGTGGCGCTCTCGCCGGACGGTGTCGTACCGGGCAAGCGCTATTGGCTGAAGGCTGGTGCGCGACGTCAGCGGGTCATGGTGCGGCCGACCTCGGCGCTGGATCTTGCAACCGGCAACTGGGACGACGCAACGTTCCTGCCGGTCAACGGCATCGGCGCGGTTGAGCTCGATTTCGAGGACACGGCAATCTTCGATGCCTACGAGACCAACCGCGAAACCGGTGCATTCATTCTCATCGACCCGGAAACCTTGAACACTGTTGCCGGCGGCATGATCGATGGCAAGCGCTCGAAATCAGGCCGCTTCGACGCCCTGCCTGACGCCGACCGGGCTACGGTGACGCTTCCGGCCCGCCTTCTCGAGGCGTTCCTGAAAACGGAGTTTGCGCGCTCGCATGCGGGCGAAATCCGGGTGACGGGGCCGGAAGAGGCGGACACAGAATAACGGGCAAGTTTCGGCTTGGGGCGCTTGATCATTGCCCCCGATCCCATGCGAAACCGGACAGTTCAGACCTACGGGCGCCGGATCAGCTTGCTATCCCCAACCGCCCCAGAGGGGTGTTTTGTCACCCCTCTCCCGGCGCTTTGATCAATTCTGCACCAGAGGTCAGGGCCACTTCCCCGATCGGAGCAGTCAGTTGCCACTGCAGCCCTTCTGGAGCGTAGTCCAACTCCACTTTTCCACCCACGGAAAGCGCTGCCATTCGTTCGATGACCGTTCGTCCGAAACCGCTGTGCTCAGGGGGCGTTACAAGCGGTCCGCCCCTCTCGGTCCATCGGATCATGAACGACCTTTCGTCGCCGGCGGTGGACCAGTCGATGGAAACGGTCCCCTCGGGCGTCGACAAAGAACCGTATTTCATCGCGTTGGTCGCCAGCTCGTGCAGGGCCATGCCGATACCTTGTGCAGCTGTCGGCGTGAGTGTCATTTCGGGGCCTTCAAGCCGGATGCCGTCTGCCTGCAGCCCTTCGCCAAGATGCTGAAGCTGCGACTGGACCAGATCCCTGACAGCAACACCACCCCAGTTGCCCTGCACAATCAGATCCTGTGAACCCGACAGGGAGTAGAGGCGTTTGGAGAAGCGGTCGATGAACTCCGCCGGCGAACTGTTGCGCGCTGTCTGCCGCGCCATAGACAGGACCACGGTCAGCAGGTTCTTGGAACGGTGATTGACCTCACGCATCAGGTAGCGAACGTGTTCGTCATAGCGCTGCCGTTCGGACAGGTCATAGAAATTGCAGACAACGCCCAGCCGTCCATCGGGCATGGTGATGCGCTCGATTTTCCAGTCATAGGCTTCGACTTCGTTGCTGTCTTCCCGACGCTCGATGGTCGAGGGCGCATGATAGGGCTCCCCGGTTTCAAGCGTATGCCGGAACAGCTTCAAGGCCTCACCGACAAAGGGCTCCGGCCAGATAACGCGCAACGCCTCCGAGAAGTCACGTCCGATCAGCGGGCGGACATTCTGAAAAACAGGCTGTGCGCCATTGCTGACATGGGCAAGCCGAAAATCAGCGTCGACCGTATAAATACCGAAGGGAGACCCTGCTACCAGGTTCTGGAAGGTGTCATGGGACGTTTTTAGTGACTCCACCATTGCCTTGCGATCGGAAATATCGATGCCTGACGGGATCAGATTGACGAGCACACCATCATCATCAAAAAGCGGCGCCAACTGAAAATCGATCCAAAGCAAATGGCCACCTGCTACGCGGACCTGGACGTCATAGCGGATGACCTCGCCTGCGCGAGCACGCTCACATGATTGCTGCAACTGGGCCTGAATCTCCGGGGCGTAGCTCCACCAGTAGCTGTCCCAGAACTTCTTGCCGATGACATCTTCGGCCTTGATTCCGGCAGCATCCAGAGGCGCCCTGTTGGCTTCCACCAGCGTTCCATCCGGCTCAAGCACGCCGACAAAGGCAAAGAGATTGTCGAGAACGCTGCGCAGCCGCTGCTCGGCCAGGCGTTCTTCGGTGACATCACGATGAACCGTGGAGACCCCGACCACCTCGCCAGCGGCGGAGCGGACCGGGGCAGCGGTCACCGCGATGGTCAGAAGCGCTCCATTCTTGGTTTGCCTAACAACATCGAAATGCAGGATTTCGCTGGCGACAATCTCGGACACATAGTCCCTGGCGCGCTGCGGCCATTCGGGTGGATACAGCATCTCAATGGAGCGACCGACCATACCGGCCCGGTCATAGCCATACAGCCTTTCGGCTGCCGCATTCCAGTTGGTGATCAGACCATCGATATCGAAAGCGATCACGGCATCGGGCATGGTGGCGACAATGGCCGCAAGGTTGCGGGTGTTCTGCTCGGCATCGGTCAGCTCGATCCTGGCGAGTTCCAGCGACGTCACATTGCGATGGGTGATGAGAACATATTGTAAGCCGTCCAGTTCCATCGGAGCCGCCAGCAATTCGAACCAGCGTTGTTCCGTGTCCGAGTGGCACGGATACTGGATGCGAAATTCGCTGCCGCTCTTTAGCAGTTGCGTGAGCCCTGCCTCGACCTGGCTCGCCAACCGATCGCCCAGCTCTGCGCTTTTGCGGCAAATCAGCAGGTAGTTCTGGCCAACATAATGGCCGTTCGGATCACCGCCATTGTCGACGGCGAACTGACGCCAGGCGTGATTGACGCATTCGATGGTCCCGTCTTGCGACATGACGGCAACGCCGTCGCGCATGGCATCAATGAGTGGCTGCTGTGCAGGCGCATCGGACAGCGTAATGCGCTCGCTCATTCTTCGATCACCCCGGAACCCTTTCGCCACGCAAATTCTTTAGACGAAAGTTATATGATCGAAAACAGCTTGACCACCGGGTAAGTGGTGACCAGGCTCAGCGATCTGGCAACCGGTAATGCGATCATTCCATTTGTGCACACCGATGGCGCACGATGCAGTTTGCATATGATGGCGGCTTGTTTTTCAACGATCGGTGCGGATCGCGCCGAACTCCGGCTTTATGCCGGCGCTTCGGCCAGCTTGAGAATGTTCTTTTCCCAGTTGAGGTCAAAAAGCGGCCTGCCATTGTTGAAGCTTTTTTCCAATTCCAGGTTTTCGACAGCTTGACTCGTGATGCTGTAACCGAGCTCTCTGTAGGCCTCGAACTGTTCGTCGTCGAAGAATTGATCACCGGTGGTCTGATCAGGAAAATCGGGATTGGCGCCCTTGTAGCCTTTTGCCTTCATCGAAAGGTCCTCGATCATCGTGGTTTTCATGTAGATGATCACCCCATCCTTGGCCCAACCTGCGGCGTCTGGCTTTTCGGCATACACAACCTTGGCAACAAAGTAGCCCTTGTCTGCATAAAGCGCATCACCGGGGTACATACCCTCCCGGACCTTGGCGATCATTCTTTCCGGACCCGCCTGTTTGTTGAGTATTATCCTGGCGCCAAAATCCGCCTCGATGCGCCGAATGGCGGTAACGAAATCCGAATAGGATGCGGAATTGTCTTGGCCGCCATCGCAAATGATGATCAGCCGGCACCGCCTGCGAACAAGCTCATACAGGCCAAGGTTTTCGAAATGACCGCCATCACTGAGTTCGGAAAATTTGGAATTTTCAGCGTATCCTCGGCCGGTAGCAGAATAATACCCACTCGGAAAGAAGTGGTTTGGCCGAATGTTTCCAGCCATTCTTGCAAGCGTCTTTTCAAGCAGGGTTTCGGGTCTTCGTGGATTGTTGACCCAATAGCCCAGCCGGAAATTGAGAAGGTTCATGACCAGAGACACAGTCTTGTTGCGCGTGAGGCCCTTGCCTCCGATGCCGGTCCGCGGATTGGCAGCTGCTCCGGAAATGGCCATGGCAGTGCCGAGCGTCATTTCATCGTCATCGAAGAGTTTCGTGTTAAGCCAACCGGTGGCATCACTGCCGCACATGCCGGGTGAGAGAACGAAACTCGCCCCGCCGCGCAAGCGGTGTTTCAGTGATTTGGCATTGGCAAGAACGATGTTGGTGTTGATGAGCGGATACGGGCCGCAGTGGTTCTCCCAGACTTCGGAAAGCTTCAATTGATCGGCCAGCCCCGCAGCGCCGGGTTGCTTCTCGCCGGTGGTCTCACGATCGGGCATGAAAGCTTCCACAAGCCGGTCCCGATAAAAGCGTCCGAGCGAGATATAGTTGAGGTTGGCAAATGCGCCTGTGATCAAGGCAACGGCAAACCAGGACCAGAAGGCCACCTGGATGAGCCGGTCGGCGTCCTGGTCGCGGGACAAAGCGCTTGCCGAATCCTGCGTCTGGGTCTGGGGCAAACTTGCGGCCGTCTTCCCGTCTGACTGAGCGTCGTTCTTTTTCTTGGCGACGTGCTCGGCAGAACTTTTCACCAGACCGGCAGCCTCCGATACCCTTCCTGCAACCTCGAAGCTGAGAACAGCCATTCCAAACAGCAAGGCAGCAGCGCCAAGTTTCAGGATCAGGCTTGTAAAGCGGCCTCCCCCGCCCTTTCCACCGGACTGGTAGACACCCCAGAAGCCGCTGGCCACTCCGGTAAGCACCCCGAACAGACCAGCGATTCCGCCACCTTCTTCGCCAACTTTCTCGTAAATATAGATGTGAACAAGGGGAAGCGTCCCGACAGCCAGAAATACTGCGAGCAAAACCAACAGAAGTCCGGCCCATTTCTCGAATGACCGGCGCCCGGAATACCTTGACGAAACCGACGGCACCCGGCGAAGCCATCGGAACAGCCGTCCAAGACGATAGTTCAGCAGCATCATGCTGATGATAATCAGAACGAAAGACAGCACCCATCGACTGGCGGGGATATTGGTGTCTTGTTCTTGCGGAAAACCGACAATCAAGTTGCAAATGATCAGAACGATCAACAGTCCCGCCAGAAATATGGCGCTCTTGTTATCCGTCAGCTTGCGTTTCGCGGCAAACAGCAACGACAGAACTGCTGCAATGGCAAGAACAACAATGCTGCCCCCCATGCTTTCGTGCAGGAGTTTCAGATAAGAGCCCAGCAATGGCACATCCTCCAGCGACACACCAATGCTTGAGCTGATCAGGGATGCGCTTGACAGGCTGATCACGGCAATCAGCAGCCAAATCACAACAGCAGCAGCCTTTGACACGAGGCCCGCGTCTTGAGCGCTGAATTCAGAAATCCGCTTGATCCCGAAATCTTCGAAAGCGACCTGTTTCGAACGCCGGGACCACGACAGCAGGGAAAACTGAATGGACAAAGCCAGGAACAAAAGCCCGACACCTATGGCTAACAATATGAGTATCTTAAATATTTCGGTAAATTGAGGCACGGATTCAAAGACCGTGATGCGATATTCGTTCGACCAGTGGTAACTTGCCCAGTGCATGACAATGAAAATTGCGCTGACGATCGGTATCCAGACAAGCAGATTCAAAAGCACCGCTCTGAGCACGATGCCTATCCCCGACAAAAGGGTAATACCGTTGCCCGGAATAAGATAATTTCCGTTCTTTCTCAGATGGGTCAGGATCTCATTGCCGCCCTGCCCCACATCATTCGGATCAGCAGTCCCCCATGGAAGGTTTTCAGCGGCATCGAGATCATCAGCCGCTGAATCTGGTTCACGCAAAGTCTTTCCGGACAGCCACCAGGCCAGAGCAGACCCGATATAACCGCCACCTGACACTGTAGAAAGGTAGTCTGCATGTTTGAAAATGCCGGATGCCGCCAGTTTCTGCATCACGCCGAGACAAAATATGCTGGATCTTATGCCACCACCGGAAAAGGCGATACCAAAGAACTGCGACCTCTCGGTTCCGCGCACTTGCCTGATTTTTTCTGCTTCGTGATCAAGCAACGTACTGTCATCGCAGACGTAGGCCGGAAAGGAATCTGCCAGGCTGCCGCCATGACTTCCTGCGTTCTTTCTTTCATTGCCCATAGCTCCACCCTCCAGAGCGAATAATACTGACACACAATGCTCATTGTGTCTGCCTTGACGTGGCAAACCGTCGTTAAACCGGGGCAATTTTGCCGATACTTCAATTTTGGATCAGCAAACACAATACATTAAACTCCGACCAGTTTTGCGGATACAAAAGTCCATTTTTTCAGACACTGGAAAATACCGAAACGTACTTTGATATTATTCAGTGCGAACCACGCACGCGTTTGCCATCATCGCGTTTGATCGTGGTGACTCCGCCTCCGACACAACCAGGTTTTCGCACTGGCCTGTCAGGTCGGCGGCACAGTTGGTACGCACCATCCGCGGCTATATTTACTGCAGCGCAGCAAGGTTTCATTAGACAGTTCGTGTTCAAATTGATGAAAGTTTTCATCAACTCCGGATCCGGACGTATCTCTCCATGGAACATTACGACTTCATCGTTATCGGCAGCGGCCCGGCCGGGCGGCGTGCTGCGATTCAGGCCGCGAAGTTCGGCAAGAAGGTCCTGGTGGTCGAGCGCGGGGGACGGGTTGGCGGGGTTTCGGTTCACACCGGAACCATACCGTCAAAGACATTGCGTGAGACCGCTCTGAACCTGTCTGGCTGGCGTGAGCGCGGCTTTTATGGCCGGTCCTACCGGGTCAAGCAGGATCTGACAGCGGATGATCTGCGTGCCCGGCTCGATATCACGCTGAACCACGAAATCGAGGTGCTCGAGCACCAGTTTGCACGCAACCAGGTCACCACCCTGAGGGGCGACGCGCGGTTCAAGGACAAGACAACCATCGAGGTCGAGGGCGAACAGGGTGAAACCTTCGAATTCTCCGCCGATTCCATCCTTCTGGCCGTGGGCACCGTTCCCTTCCGTCCGGACTATGTGCCGTTTGACGGCAAAAGCGTCTTTGACAGCGACGGGATCCTGACACTCGATCACCTGCCGCGTTCAATTGCCGTGATCGGCGCCGGCGTCATCGGCATCGAATATGCCACGATCTTCAGTTCGCTCGACGTGCATGTGACGCTGATCGAACCGCGTGAGACCATGCTCGACTTCATCGACCGCGAGCTGATCGACGATTTCACGCATCAGCTCAAGGACCGCGGCATGGTTCTGCGGTTTGGCAAGAAGGCGGAAAAAATCAGCAAGCTCGACAACGGCATGTGCGAGATCCAGATGGAGGGCGGCAGACATATCCGCTCGGAAATGGTGTTGTTTGCGGCCGGGCGGATGGGCGCGACATCCACCTTGAACCTTGAAGCTTGCGGCCTGGAGAGCGACGCGCGGGGACGGGTCAAGGTCAATCCGACGACCTTTGCGACCGACGTGCCGAGCATCTATGCTGCGGGCGACGTCATCGGCTTTCCGAGCCTGGCTTCGACCTCGATGGAACAGGGCCGCATTGCCGCCTGCCACGCGCTGGGCATGCGGGCGCATGAACCGCCGAAGTTCTTCCCCTACGGGATCTATTCGGTGCCTGAGATGTCGACGATCGGCATGACCGAAGAAGAAGTCGTCCAGCGCGGGATCGCCTATGAATGCGGCGTGGCCCGTTTCCGGGAGACCTCGCGCGGTCACATCATGGGGCTGAGCACCGGGATGCTGAAGATGATCTTCTCGCTCAAGACGCGTCGGCTACTCGGCTGCCACATCGTCGGCGAAGGCGCGACCGAGCTGATCCATATCGGTCAGGCGGTGCTCAATCTCAAAGGCACGCTCGAGTATTTTGTCGAGAACACGTTCAATTACCCGACGCTTGCAGAAGCCTACAAGATTGCCGCACTGGATGCCTGGAACCGGATGCCGGTGGAATAAGGTTTGGTGTTTCCAGCTTCTGGGGTCAGCTTTGAAGCATTGGACGGCAGAGGCTATTCTGCATAGGCAATCCAGCCGCGTATGCTCAGACCTGCATAAAACAGGCTTACGCCCGAGAAACCGGCCTGACGCAGCATGGCCTCTTCTTCTTCCGGTGACAGGATGGTCAGCCTGCTGCCGATTGCCTGCCGGGCACTTTCGGCGTGGGCGGGGTCTGCGCCGTTCGACAGGCCAAAAGCAACATGGCGGGCGATCCATGTCGACCGCTCCGGCTCGGTCTGAGGGAAGCTGAGATGAGCCAGGATAAAGGGGGCACCGGGCTTCAGCCGACGTCGCAGCTGCGTGAGCGTTTCCAGACGCTGTTCGCGGGGTATGAAATGGAATGTCAGTATCGATGTGGCGGCATCGAATGGTCCGACCGGGGCTTCAGAAATGTATCCCCGCTGAAGCTGTATCCTCGTCGCGTGTGCTCCAGTCACCTGCTCGGCCAGCCGGAGCATGTCGGCGGAGGGATCTACGCCGTCAAATGACCATCCCGGGTGCACATCGGCCAGCGCCTTGAGCTCTTGCCCGCCGCCAGCGCCGAGCACCAGCACACGGCCGTCTTGTGGAGTACGTTCACCAAGCAGCAACGAGATCATGCGATGCAAGCTTTCATAGCCTGGCACCTGCCGAGGCGGGCCTTCGGCATAAACACTTGCTGCATCGGCATCAAAAGCAGGTGATTTCATGCCGGATCAATCTCCCGAGCGTATTCACCGCAAGCCAAGCAGCGGCGTGTGGTCATTGACTGGAGGCAAGTCCGGCCGCTACAGCGCAACGCATCCAATCGGATGCGCAAAGGTCAGCTGCCGCACCTTGAAATGATGCATGTACGTTGTCGTTCAAGTGAATCCACTTGAACGCGACAGCCATTAGCTGCACACGGCGCACAGACCACGCAGTTCCACGACGGCGCGCTTGACCACAAAGCCATCCTTGCCCGCCAGTTCACGCAACCGCGCTTCCAGCGGTTCGTCCGAGATCTCGGCGACCTTGCCGCAGTTTTCGCAGATGGCAAAAGCTATGGTCTCGTGGCTGTCGCAGCCGGGGTGGCTGCAGGCGACGAAAGCATTGAGGCTTTCAAGCCGGTGCACCATCCCGCTCTCAACCAGCTTGTCGAGCGCGCGGTAGACTTGTAGCGGTGCGCGGAAGCCGTCATCACGCAACTGGTCGAGAATGGTGTAGGCTGACAACGGACCCTCAGCCCGTGAAAGCGCGCCAAACACCAAAGACTGGTTTTTGGTCAGGTCGGACGTAATGCGCCCATGATCATGGGTGTGGGGTTCCTGGGTCACGATGAGGTTCCCTCTGCCTTGGGTGAACGCTTCTGGCCACGTGCGAGTCGCGCAATCAGTCCGCCGACAGGTGACATGGCAACCAGGAACAGCACAAGGGCCGCAACCACAATGCTTGGGCCGGACGGCGTGTCCCACCTGAGCGAGCTTTCAAGTCCCAGCACGATGGATGCCATGCCCGCAAGCGAGGCCAGGACTGCCATCTGCTCCGGGCCTGAGGCAAACCGCCGGGCGGTCGCGGCGGGGATGATCAGCATGGCCGTGATCAACAGCACGCCGACAATCTTGATCGACATGGCAATGACGGTCGCCATCAAGATCATGAAGACAAGATTGGCGCGATCGGGATTCATGTCTTCTGCTTCCGCCAGTTCGGCGCTGACGGTGCCAGCAAACAGCGGGCGCCAGATCAATGCCAGCACCACCAGCACGGTAATGCCTCCGGCCCAGATGACAGCGATATCAGCTTTGGAAACTGCCAGAATGTCGCCAAACAACAATCCCATCAGGTCCATGCGGACCCAGGTCATGAACGCAAGTGCGACCAGTCCCAGCGCCAGTGCGGAATGCGACAGCAGGCCGAGCAGGGCATCGGACGAGAGCGTGGCGCGTTTTTGCAGCAAGAGCAGGGCCAGAGAAATCAGCACCGAAACAGCAAAGACGGCAAGCGTGATGTCGACCTCGAACAGAAACGCCAACGCCACACCCAGAAGAGCGGCATGGGACAAGGTGTCGCCGAAATAGGCAAGCCTCCTCCAGATAATAAAGCAGCCAAGTGGACCGGCAACGAGCGCGACACCCAGTCCCGCGAGGATGGCGCGGATGAAGAAATCATCCAGCATGGTGCGCGCCCTCCCCTGTTTTGGTAGAAGATTCTGAGCTCGTCCCGGCGGCTGACGCATGCTTGTGGCCGTGATCATGGCCGGCATGACCGGCATCATGGTGACCATCATCGGGATGGCAGCTTTCAGTGATCGAGCCATCGGCATGACGCACAGTTCCATCAGGCAGATGGGTGTGATCATGATCGTGCTCGTAGACCGCAAGTGTCGAATCCACGCGATCACCGAACATCCGCCGGTACTCGTCGCTCGAAGCGACTGCCACCGGCGTGCCCTGACAACAGACATGGCCGTTGAGACAGATCACCCGGTCGGTGGCAGCCATCACCACATGCAGATCATGCGAGATCAGCAAGACACCGCAGCCGATGTCGTCGCGAATTTGGCTGATGAGATTGTAGAGTGCGATTTCGCCAGAATAATCGACCCCCTGCACCGGCTCATCAAGAACCAGAAGATCCGGCTTGCGGGCAATGGCGCGGGCCAGCATGGCGCGCTGGAATTCGCCGCCGGAAAGGTTGCGCACTTCGGACCCCAGCAGATGCGATATGCCGGTGGCTTTGAGAGCCTGCTCGGCAGCCTGGGCAGAAACGCCGCCGGTCAGGCGCATGAAGCGCGCGACGGTGAGAGGCAGTGTCCAGTCAACGGAGAGTTTTTGCGGCACATAGCCAACTCGCAGACCCGGCTTGCGGTGGGCACTCCCCTCATCGGGTTTCATAACACCCAGGGCGATCTTGGCGGTGGTTGACTTGCCCGAGCCGTTCGGCCCAATCAAGGTCACGATCTCTCCCTTGCGGATGGTCAGATCGACCCCGCGCACCAACCAGCGCCCGGAACGTTCGGCACCGGCACGCTCCAGCGATATCAGTGGTGGTTCTGGTTGCAGCATTTCCTATCCTTAAAAATCGGCCTTCCGATCTTGCCTGCTGATATGGCACACGTTATACAGTTACACAAGATTGTAACTATATAACATCATCTGGAGATCCCATGCCTTTGATCCGCTCTCTTGCCGCCCGTGCCGGGATTAGCCTGGCTCTGTTTTCGCTTCTACCCGCAGCCAGCTTTGCCGAACCCCGCGTCGTCGCGTCGATCAAGCCGGTTCATTCCCTGGTGGCTTCAGTGATGCAGGGCGTGGGCACACCCGACCTGATTGTCGGTGGAGCTGCATCGCCTCACGCCTATGCGCTCAAACCGAGCCAGGCACGGGCCCTCGAAAATGCGGATCTGATCTTCTGGATTGGGCATGACCTCGAAAGCTTTCTGGGAAAGCCGATTGAAACAATCGGCGCCAGCGCGCGGGCGATCGAACTGATTGACAGCGACGGAGTCGTGCGACTGCCCTTCAGAGAAGGCGGTCCTTTTGAGGAACATGCACATGATGACCATGCCGCTGGCCATGAGGATCACGAGGACGAGAAGCATGAGGATCACGCCCATGGTCATGACGACCACGAGAGTGAGAAGCATGAGGACCACGCCCATGGTCACGACGACCATGATCATGAGGACCATGACGACCATGAGGGGCACAACCATGAGGCAGGCTTCGACGCCCATCTCTGGCTTGATCCCGTAAACGCCAAGGCCTTTGTTGCAGCCATCGGTGAAGCGCTGTCGGAAACTGACCCGGAGAATGCGTCCTCCTATGCTGCCAATGTCGCCGAGACGAACCAGAAGCTCGATGCCTTGATCGAAGAGGTCAAGGCATCGCTTGCTCCGGTTCACGGCAACCACTTCATTGTCTTTCACGATGCTTACCAGTATTTCGAGAAGCGTTTTGACATGGAGGCTGCAGGGTCCATCACGGTCAATCCCGAGGTGCGCCCGAGCGCCGAACGGGTCGCCGATATCCGCAGCAAGGTCCGTGAACTCGATGCGTCTTGTGCCTTTTCCGAGCCGCAGTTCGACGGCCAGTTGATCGGTGTGGCGATTGAAGGCACCGACGCCAAATCGGCGGTCCTTGACCCGCTTGGCGCATCTCTTGAGGACGGGCCTGAGCTCTATTTCGACCTGATCCGCAATCTCGGAACCGACATGCGTGATTGTCTTGCCGCAGATTGATGCCTTGCAGCTTCGACAGGAAGCGCTGAACGGGATGATGTAACTTACCAATCTAAACCATGTGATGCCGCGTTCGCACCGGACGCGGCATCATTGCTATGCACAGCTTGCCGACAGGACTTGTCCTTCCCACCGATGGTTGAATTCTCTGGGCATGAAGGGCTTGCGGAACCATTGTTGATTTCGCAAGTTTGCAAACTAGGTATCAGCCGGTGTTGCCGGATACGCGGATATAGTCTAACCGGCGCCAGCGCTCCTGTGCCATCCCGGCGTTTGGACAAGCATGGATAGGAAATGACACCATGAGCGGATTGCTTGCCCTTCTCGATGACGTCGCCGCACTGACCAAGCTCGCTGCAGCGCAGCTGGACGATGTGACAGCGCAGGCCGCAAAGGTCGGGGTCAAGACGGCCGGCATTCTCATCGATGACACGGCGGTGACGCCGAAATATGTCACCGGCCTTCCTGCAGCGCGCGAACTCCCCATCGTCTGGCAGATCGCACGCGGTTCGCTGTTCAACAAGCTGGTCATTCTGCTGCCGATCGCGATGCTTCTCAACGTGTTCGCACCCTGGCTTCTGTCACCGCTTCTGATGATCGGCGGGGCATATCTGTGTTTTGAAGGCGCTGAAAAGATTTGGCACCTGTTCCATCCCGAACCGCTGCCAATTGATGACGGCAACCCGATCGATCATGCGCACCTGGAGAAAAAGCGGGTTAGCGGCGCGATCAAGACCGACTTCATCCTGTCGGCCGAAATCATGACGATTGCGCTGTCCTCGATTGAATCCGGCACGGTGTGGATGGAAGCCATGGTGCTGGCTGTGGTGGCCGTGGGCATCACAGCCCTTGTCTATGGCAGCGTCGCGGTGCTGGTCAAAGCCGATGATGTCGGCCTGAAGATGGCGCAGGGCGCCTATTTCGAGGCGACCCGCAGCCTTGGCCGCGCCATTGTTCGCGGCATGCCGACCTTCATGGAGATCGTCGCCGGCATCGGCACCGTCGCCATGCTCTGGGTCGGCGGCTCCATCATCATCCACGGCCTGGAAGGTTTCGGACTGAGTTTCTTCGGCCATCTGGTGGCTGACTCTTCAGCGGCTGTGCGCGAAGCGGTTGCTTTCGCTTCAGGCTTCCTTGGCTGGGCCACCGAAGCCTTCATCAGCGGCATTTTCGGTCTTGCTGTCGGTTTTGTATTGCTCGCAGTCATCAGCCTGGGCAAGCGGATGTTCAAACGCGGCTGAAACGGCTTCACCTGACATCGAAGGGCACGCAAAGAGATTGCGTGCCCTTTTTGTTGATCATTCGCCCGGCGACAGTTCCGGTTGAGCGAGCTTGCGATTTTCCATGTCTTTTACCTCGCGCAGTTCGGTATCGAGACGGCGCTCTTCCTCGGCAGATGGCGTGGCAAAGCGCGCAAGCAGCAGATAGGCGACCGGGGTCAGGAACAGCGTGGCGATCATCGCCAGACCGAGTCCGCCGACGATCACCCAGCCAAGCGCGATGCGCGCCTCGGCACCCGCGCCAAAGGCTAGCAGCAAGGGCACTGATCCGAGCACGGTCGAGATCATTGTCATCATCACCGGACGGAGACGAATGTTGGAAGCTACCTCGATTGCCGCGCGGATATCCATGCCCTGATTGCGCAGCTGGTTGGCAAACTCAACGATCAGAATTCCGTTCTTGGCCATAACACCGACAAGGAGCACAAGCCCGATCTGGCTGTAGACATTGAGCGAACCGCCGGTCATGGCCATGGCAAAGACAGCACAGGCCAGGCCCAACGGCACGGTCGAAATGATGATGAACGCACTGACGAAGCTTTCGAACTGGGCAGAAAGCACCAGCAGCACGACGATGATGGCAATGCCGAAAGTGATCAGCATGTCGTTCGACGACTGATCCAGTGTCGCAGCTTCGGCCAGCGGAATGATCCGCACACCGCCGCTCATCAGCGGCTGGGCCATTGTGACCGCTTCCGACCAGGCTTCGCCAAGTGCGAAGCCCGGCGTCAGGCCGGCCGTGATCGAGACCGACCGCATCTGGCTTTCACGCCTGAGGTCGGGCGCCACGGCCTTTTCTGTCAGGGTGGCAATGGTCGACATCGGCACGATGCGGCCATCGCCGGCCTTGAGATAAATCGACTCCAGATCGGTGGGGTCATTGATGGGGTTGGTGGTCGACATCAGCTTGACCGGATAAGCACGGTCCTCGATAAACACCTGAGCCACCTCCCTGCCATCAAGCAAGGCCTGCAAAGCTTCGGCCAGACCATCAATGTTAACGCCGAGATCGGACGCACGCTCACGATCGATCTGCACTGATATCTGCGGCTGGGTTGTCTCGTAGGACAACCTGATCTGTCGGTAGCGGGGATCCTGCTCGAGCGCGGCAACCATCTTCTGAGCCACACCGGCGAGCTCATCATAGCTGTTGCCGACAAAGGCGAACTGCAATCCATTGCCGGCTCCGCGAATCCCTAGGCTGTTTGGCTGAATGGTAAAGGCGCGTATTCCCGGAACCGTAGAGACAGCGCGATTGAGGTCGGCGACGATATCGGCCTGGGACCGCTCCCGCTCACCCCAGGGGGCAAGAGTGAGGACCATGAACCCATTGTTGGATGAACCGCCTCTCCCGGCGAGGGCAAAGAGGTTCTGCACCTCGCCGCTTTCACGCATCGGTTCGACCAGGCGCTCGATTTCGATCATGCGCGCACGGGTGTAATCGAGGCTGACACCTTGAGGCGCCGAGGTTCGTATGATTGCCACCGCGCGGTCTTCCGGCGGTGTCAGTTCCTGGGGAATCCCTGGCAGCAGGGCAACGGCGGAGCCGGCCGCCAGCAAGGCAATAATGACCACGATCAGCGGCGCATCCAAGGCGCGGCGCAGCAGCGATGCATAGATCCGCGCCAGCGACTTGCCGAAAGCGACGGAGGAACTGTCCGCGGCTCCCGCTTTGGCCATGTCGCGCCGCTTGATCAGTCTTGATGCCAGCATCGGGCACAGCGTCAACGCGACAAGGCTGGAGATCATTACGGTAAAGGCCAGCACGAAGCCGAATTCAGTAAACAGCCCCCCCGCCTGCCCGGGCAGAAAGGAGATCGGAATGAAGACCGCGGCAAGCGTCGCGGTGGTGGTGATGACGGCGAAAAACACTTCCCGGGTGCCGATCACTGCGGCGGCACGGACGCCCATTCCCTCATTGCGTTTGCGGACGATGTTCTCAAGCACCACGATGGCGTCATCGACAACCATGCCGGTGGCAAGCACCAGGGCAAGAAGCGTGAGAATGTTGACCGAGAACCCGGCGAGCCAGATCGCCGCGAAAGCACCGATCAGCGACACCGGCAAGGTCACCGCCGGGATCAGGGTCGCGCGCCAGTCGCGCAGGAACAGGAAGATGATGACAATGACGATCAGCACGGCAAGAATCAGCGTCGAGCGAACCTCATCAATGGCGCCGCTGATAAAGATGGCGTCATCACTGGTCACCCTGATGTCCACCCCTTCGGGCAGAATCTCCTGTATGGTTTCCGTGGCAGCACGGACGCCTTGCGAAATCTCAAGCGTGTTGGAGGCTGACTGACGGATGATACCCATACCCAGCCCGGTCCGGCCATTGGCGCGCAGCACGGAATCCCCTGGATCAGCGCCAAGTGTGACGCTGGCAACGTCGCGGAACCTGATCCGATCGTTGATGTACAGATTTTCGAACCCTTCCGGGGTGGTCACATCTGCAGTGGCGCGAACCACGATATCGGAGGTCTGCGCGGTCAACGACCCGGCAGGCACATCAAGTGCGACATTGGCCAGAGCGCCGCGCAGATCAGCCAGCGTCAGACCGAATGCAGCAAGGCGTGACTGATCGACATCGACGCGGAATATCTTCTCCCTGTCACCATAGACATTGACGTCAGCGACACCGGGGACCGCGGCCAGCCGGTCAACCACCAGGTCTTCGACCAGAATGGTCATGTCCTGCACGTTGTACCGGTCCGAGGTCACCGCCAGGCGCATCACGGGGTCGGAATCGGCATCCGCCTTGATGATGCGCGCGTCGTCAGCGCCATCGGGCATGTTGTTGATGACCCGGCCCAACGCATCACGCACGTCGGATGCTGCCACATTGAGGTCGGTGCTATCGTTGAATTCAACGGTTACCCGGCTGCGACCCAGCGTCGAGGTTGACGACATCGACGCAACACCGGCGACGCGCGCCACCGCACCTTCGACCACCGCCGTCAGCTCCCGGTCCACGGTTTCCGGCGCGGCGCCGGTAAATCCGGTTGTCACGGTAATCACCGGTCGATCAACATCGGGCAGTTCGCGAATTTCCGCACCGTAGAGACCGGCCAGTCCGGCGACAACGATCAGCAGGCTGACGACCATTGCGAGAACAGGACGGCGCACCATGAGTGCGGTGCCACCACCGGTTTCCGCCTCGCTGCCCGGCTGTTCCTGATCGTTGAAATCCTGGAGATCCGCGCTCATGCCCCGTTCCCGCCTGCTGCTTCAGAGGTTGAGCGCTGGGCTGTCGGCTCCGGGGCGGATCCCTGCTGTGTTTTGCCGGCCGGCTGCCGCCTGCCATCAATCACGCGCACGGTGGCGCCGGGCCTGACACTCTGCACGCCTTCGGTGACAACCTCGTTGCCCGGAACGAGGTCAGCCTTGACCAGGACGGAATCCGAATTGCGCTGGATGATGGCGACATCAACCCGCTCGGCCGTGCTGTCTGTGATCTGCCAGACATAGGCACCGGCGGAATCCCACTGGACGGCCAGCGGATCGACGGCAGGCCACCGGTCGCCTTCAAAACCCATGGTGACTTCAAATGACATGCCGGCCCGCAGCGTGTCGTCGGCATTGGCGATCTGCGCGCGGACACGCAAAGTCCGGCTGGCCTCATCAACGCGGTTGTCGACAGCCGAAATCTCGCCGCTGAAGCGCTCGCCAGGGCGGGAACTGGCCAGTGCCGTGACCTGCTTGCCTATTTCCATGCCGGAGGCGAAGCGCTCGGGCACAAAAAACTCGATCAGGATATGGCTGCGGTCATCGATGCTGGCAATCTCGCTCTGGCTGGTCACGTAATCGCCGGCGTTGACGGCGAGAATGCCGAGCGATCCGCTGATCGGCGCGGTAACCGTGCGGCGGGCAAGATCGAGCTCTGCCTCCCTCAGCGCCACCTTCGCCGCATCGAGCGCATTTTGCGCCTGATCAGCTTCAACACTGGAAACAGCGCTGCTGGCCACCAGGCTCTGAAGGCGGGTGACCTTGGCTGTTGCGTCTTCAACGGTGAGCCTGGCGCGCTCGACGGCGAGTTCCTCTTCCGCTGCATCAAGCCGGATCAGCACATCACCCCGCTCGACCTTGCCGCCGGGGCGCACCGGGATGTCGGCGATCTGGCCTGAAACCAGCGTCCTGACCGAAACAGACTGCACCGCCTGGCCAGTACCGATGGCAGTCAGCTTGTCATTGACGACGCCCTGTGTGACGGGTGCTACGATGACAAGCGCTTCGCGAGATCCGCGGCGCCCGCCGGGTCCATCGACCTGCTGGCCGGGTCCCTTGTTGCCCTGTTCCGCATCTGCATCCGGAGCGAAGAAAGAAATCTGCTCAAGGCCGTTGCGGACGAGCACGCCATGCGCACCGGGATAGGCCCATGACCAGGTCACGAATGCAACCGCGATCAGGACCAGCGACAACAGCGTTTGTTTCCAGAGTTTCAAATTCGTATCTTTCAATCGTGTGCTGCGAAAACCATAGCCAACGCGCGTATCGCTTTCCAGACCTCTAAGCTGGTCGGGCGCGATGTAGACTTCAGCTGCGAACGAAGCGTTTCCGGACCATAGCGCGTTGTTTGTGGAAAACACCAAACATTTTAGACAGGCTCCAAAAAATCAAAAGCTACTATTTTCTGACGCTCGCACAATTCGGCACCAAGTTCCGCAACCGCTCAAAAGTCTTGAAGGGATTGCAAATGCCATGGACCGCTGGCAAGGGCTGCCCTAAATAGACGCCACGAACAAAAGCGCATCTCCGGCCTCCCGCCATAGCGTATCCAATTACCACGGCTTGGAGACACAGCGGTGACGCCGAGCAGTTGAGCCACATGCGGGAAAATGACGAAAGACACCATGAACTTAGCTCAGATCATCATCCCCGCGATCGCTGCTGACGGATCCCTGTATCCGGTGGAAAAGCTCGAGGCGCACACGGGTGGGCTGTTTCACCTCGCTGTGTCGGTTTTCATCTTCGACGGCGAGCATCTGCTGATCCAGAAGCGCGCAAGCTCGAAATATCATTGCGGTGGGCTCTGGGCCAACAGTTGCTGCACCCATCCGCACTGGGATGAAGCGCTCGAAAGTGCGGCGCATCGCCGTTTGAGCGAAGAACTCGGGATCGAGGTCCCGGTGCTGGCCCAACGGGTGGTCGAATATTCCGCCGATGTCGGCAACGGCTTGCACGAGCACGAGAAGGTGACGATGTACACCGGTACGGCGGACAGGTCGTCGCTCGAGATCGTGCCAGATCCGCTGGAGGTCGAGGAGACGCGCTGGATCACGAAGGAACAGCTCCATTCCGAGATTTCGCAGAACCCGGAGCTGTTTACCCCCTGGTTCCGGATTTATGCGCAGCGCTATCCGGATCTGAGATTCTGATCCTGGGCATGGAGGTTTCTCAATCCGAGGGATCCGGGCCCCGGATTTTCAGCGAGACCTGCACCATCAGGATTGCGAGGGCTGAGAGCGCCACGCAGATCCAGAAGGCGTTCACGCCGACCACGCCAAAGGTGATGCCGAAACTTGCCACGACCAGGATCGAGCCGCCCTGCATCATGACGCCGAACAGGCTCTGCGCCTCGGCCGAGATGTCTTCGCTGGTGCGCTTGGCAATGAAGTAGAGACAGCCGAGATAGGAAAACGTGAAGGTGACGGCCTGGCCAAGCTGCATCAGCACGATCACCCAGAGCGGCGGTGACAGGCTCATGCCGATCCATCTGATCACCGAGACAACGCCAGCCATCAGGATCAAGACACGGGCGGGAAAGCGGATATTGATCCGCTTCCAGGCAAACATGGTCGCGGCTTCCGCCCCTGCCCCAAGGGCGATCAGCACGCCGATGGTGGATTCTGACAGCCCCTGCTGTTTCCACACCAGCGACGAGAACGCGTTCATGACCATGTGATTGGCAAACAGGATGGCGCCTGCGATCACCGGCAACAGCACCCAGGGCCTGAACGCAGCAATCACCTCGCGCGACAGGAACGCCCCTTCGGCTTTCGTGCGCGGCTGATCGGCATCGCGCAAACGCGGCAAACCGACTGCAGCGAAGAAGCGGGAGAAGCAGGCGATGGCAATCAGCCAGACAAAAGCCGATGCACCAAGCCAGAGCACTACATAGCCGGTAACAAAGCACATGGCGAGAAAACCGATGGTGCCCCAGGCACGGATGGCGCCGAACGAAAATCCCAGCCGCAGCGACAGCCGCATGGTGGCTGCATCTGCGACTGGGCTGACCAGCCCGGCAGGCAGCGTCGCCATGGTCCAGACCAGAAGGATCATCCAGAAATCCTCGGCAAGACCGAGCAGAAGCGAGCTGAAAGCCGCGAGCCCCGTGCCGAGCATGATCGCCTGCTTCCAGTCCGAAGCGCGGTCGGCAAGACGGCCGACAAACACGCTGAACAGCAACATTCCGGCCATCGGCAGCGTGTTGATCAGCCCGATGCCGGCATCGCTGATGCCACGTTCATTGAGCCAGATCGGCAAGTAGGTGACGGTGACCGCAGGCGCCCAGAACGCCATGGCGTAATAGCGGGTCGCCGCGAATTCCGGCTTTGACATCAGGAAAGGCCTTGAGCGACAGGAACGGGCGAAACCGGTCAGAGACCGAAACGGCGAGACACACAAGTCCTCACCACCTGATAACCTCTAATCCATCGCACGCAACTGCGCCATGCTGATTTGAAACTGTTCAGTTCCCACCTTCCGCCATGCACTGCTCCCGGTCCGCGTTCAGGGTCACGAGGTCAGACAGACGGTTCACACGGGAACCGGGTTCAGGGCGTAGTGTGCGACGCCCCGGCCAAAGCTCCAGTCGAGAGACGTGTTTTCAGTCAGCACCACCATGATGTCGTCGGGCCGCATTGCGTTGTTTGTCTGCGCAAGCCGGACAATCTTGCGGTAGAGCTCCTGTTTCTCCACTTCCGTGCGGCCCATGCGAAATGTGATTTCAATCACCACGGCGTCGGAGCTCCGCGCCATGCCGGGAAAGACCGGATCGGAAATGAAACTGCTTGGCTCAAGCCGGTGAATGATATGAAACAAATCGTCTTGCGGCACATTTGCAGTGGTCACCAATGCTTCGTGAACGGCACTGCGTAATGCGGCAATCCGGTGTTCCGGCAATGTTTGGGGTATGTTGAACTTGACCAATGGCATGGTGACCTCCCTGTCTGGCTGCCGTCGAAACTGTCAGTCGATTGACTGCGCGTGCCGAAATGCTCGAGCGTCAAGCCTTCAGGCGGTCCAAAATGCAGCGTCACGGATATGGCGCGACCGGCGGCGTGTCAGCCGACCCCAGAGCATCGACATTGCGCTGTTGATGGCCTTTGTCCGCTCGCGGTGGGCGCGCTCCCTGTAGCACTGAAATTCAGGCATCCGCTCTCCTGTGAGTGTTGTCGGGATCTGTGTCTCGGGGTCCAACATTTCTGTCTCCTATAACCGGGTTTCGTTGGCGTTGAGGAGAGTTGTATTATTATTCTGAATGATGATAATCTTTCATTCAGGCGCAACACTCCGGATTTTCAGTCATGAATAAAACCGCGGCATCTGACGAGATCGGCATTTTCGTGCGGGTCGTGGAACGCGGTGGATTTGCAGCGGCAGCAGAGGATTCCGGGTTGACGCCGTCGGGCGTGTCCAAGGCGGTGACCCGGCTGGAGGACCGCCTGGGCGTCAAGCTTCTGCAGCGGACAACCCGACGGTTGACGATGACCGCGGAGGGCGAGACGCTGCTGGTGCGGGGCCGCGAAATCCTGGCGGCCATCGAGGCGACCGAGGCCGAGGTGATGGCGGCGCGCGGCAAGCCGAAGGGGACCATCAAGGTCAACATGGGCACCGCCTATGCCAAGCACAGGCTTGCGCCGGTGCTGCCGAAATTCCGTGCGCTGTATCCGGAGATTGATCTCATCGTGTCGGTGGCGGACCGCCGGGTCGATGTGATCGGCGAGCAGGTGGACGTGGCGATCCGCACCGGCGGGCTCGACGATTCCAGCCTGATCTCCCGGCAGCTGGGTCAGTCGACCCGGGTGATTGCCGCAAGCCCGGCCTATCTCGCCCGGCATGGTGAGCCGCAAAAAGCCGCAGACCTTGCCGAGCATACCTGCCTGACGATTACCGGCTTTGCCCGGCTGTCAGAATGGCCGCTCAGGGTGGATGGCAAGGTGACGCCGGTGGCAGTCAAACCCGCCGTGACCTGCGACAATGCCGACATTCTGGCGGAAATGGCGCTTTCGGGACTGGGCATCGTGCGGCTGGCGAGCTTCGTCATCGAGGACGCCATTCGCGACGGGTTGCTGAAGCCCTTGCTGGTCGACTGCCATGTCTCGGAAGCCGTGCCGATCACCGCCCTGATGCCGCCGGGGCGCCAGAACCTGCCGCGCGTGCGCGCCTTCATCGACTTCCTGCTCGAGCATGCACCCGAGCCGGGTCCGGCCGCGTCTCAGCGTTAGCCTCTTCACGCCACGTCAGAACCGAACGCGCTGTAAGCTGTCGCATTGGTTTCAGAATCTTGCAAGGATTGGTGTGCGCATCACTTGAGGCACCGTGCTCAGCGCGCCTGATGCATCAAACTGCTTTGGAAAAAGACTGGTCGGAGTGAGAGGATTCGAACCTCCGACCCCGTCGTCCCGAACGACGTGCGCTACCAGGCTGCGCTACACTCCGTGACCAGCGGCTGGCTTATAGACCGGCACAAACTCTGCCACAAGCCCCTGTGAACATCAAATTCTCAACCCAAGCGCAACGCGCAGGTCCGTTGCCTGGCTGGCGGGATTTCCCTTATGCCGATGAGGCTATTTTTCGTCTTCTGAAGCTGGAGCCCGGGCCGTTTCGGCTTCATTTTCCAGCGGGCCGCCGGCCTGCCCGGAGAGGAAGAAGCCCCAGCCGACATAGGCCGACAGCGCCAGGAAAAACACCATCCAGCCGGTGGAGCCGGAGAGGAATTCCACCACGGTCCAGACCAGAAGCAGCACAAAAATAATCACCCGCCGTGTCATCGGCCGATAGAACGCGTGCCCAAAATCAACCAACGCAAACCTCATGGTGTCCCCTCCGCGGATTACTCTCATCTTGCCGGTACAGATTCTGCCCCGGCCGGACCATTCGCTGCGCACAAGACCCGATCATGGCTTCAGGGTCAATTCTCTAACTGCATGCTGGAGTGGCACCCCCGGAGCGGACCGATCGCGACGGACATGACACCTTGAATGAGCGGCTCGCATTTCTCGGGGCCCCGACTGGAAGCCAGCCTCCAGCCCGGATGGACGCATGCTAATGAATTTATATTTGCGATCTTATATATAAGCGCCTATATCTGTCCCAACAGGAGACCGGGCGATTGATCTCGCGCAATGACATAAGATTTTTGATTGACCATGCTCCCGGTGTCCGCGCCCTGATCCCTTGAAATGAGGCAAGCCATGAAAATGCTCAGCTTTGCGCTTCTCGTCTCCGTCTGTGCCAGTGTCGCGCAGGCCGAAACGCTGACGCTTTCGCCCACAGACATCACCGAATGGAAGGCCGTCCAGGCCCGTGTCGAATCGCGCGACATCGTCCCCGCGCGGGCCCGTATCGGCGGCGTGATCGAAGAGCTGGCCATCAGCGAGGGCGATCTGGTGACGGCAGGTCAGCAGCTCGGCCTGGTCAAGGACGACAAGATCGCCTTCCAGATCGCGGCACTCGACGCACAGCTTGCGGCCTACGCCGCACAGCTTGAAACGGCAGAAGCCGAACTCACGCGCGGTGAGACGCTGGTCGAACGCGGCGTTGTCACGCGGCAGCGGCTGGCGCAGCTGTCAACCGATGTCGAAGTGACCCGCAATCAGATCGCCGCCACTGAGGCCCAGCGCGCAGTGCTGACCCAGCAGGAGACCGAAGGCGCTGTCATTGCGCCGGCTGATGGCCGGGTGCTGACCGTGCCCGCCAGCCGTGGCTCGGTGATCATGCCGGGCGAACCGGTGGCGACTATCGGATCGGGCGGGTTTTACCTCCGGCTGGCCGTGCCCGAGCGCTTTGCCGGCAGCCTGGAGGCCGGTGCCGAGATCCGCATTGCCACCGCAGGCGAAGAGGCCAGCGGTCGGCTAGCCAAGATCTACCCGCAGATCGACAATGGCCGGGTGATTGCCGATGTCGAGGTCGACAAGCTCGACACCGCCTTCGTCAATGCCCGCGTTCTGGTCGAGGTGCCGATCGGCAGCCGCAAGGCGCTGCTCGCGCCACTGGACGCCGTGGTGAACCGGCACGGCATCGACTTCATGTCGGTTGAAGATCACGATGGTGCCGTGGTCGAACGCGCGGTCATTCTCGGCGCTGAGCAGGATGGCGACAATGCCGGCCTGGTTGAAGTGATCAGCGGTGTGTCCGTCGGCGACAAGGTGGTGCGGCCATGAAAACCTCCGGATTGGGGATTGCCGGCCAGCTGACGCGCGGCTTCATCGTCTCCCCCCTCACCCCCTTGTTTTTGCTGGCGGCGTTCGCCTTCGGGATAGTCGCACTGCTGACACTGCCGCGTGAAGAAGAGCCACAGATCTCGGTGCCGATGGTCGACATCATGCTCGGCGCTCCCGGGCTCAAGGCCGATGACGCGGTCAAGCTGGTCACCGAACCGCTCGAGACCATCGTCAAAAGCATTGACGGGGTCGAGCATGTCTATTCACAGACCGCGGACAACAAGGTTCTGGTTACGGCGCGCTTCATTGTCGGCACGCAGACCGATTCAGCCATCCTGCGGGTGCATGACAAGGTGCGTGCCAATATCGACCGTATCCCCGTCGGCATCCCCGAACCGATGATCGTCGGGCGCGGCATTGACGATGTCGCCATCGTCTCGCTGACGCTGACGCCATCTCACGAAGCTGGTGACGCGGTCACCTCCAATGACCTGACCCGCGTCGCCCGCGAACTCAGAACCGAGCTCTCCAAAATCGACAATGTCGGGCTGACCTATCTGGTCGGCGACACCGACGAGATCATCCGCATTGCACCCGATCCCAAGCGGCTGGCACTCAACGGCGTGACCCTGCAGCAACTGGCCGGCAAGGTCAGCGGCGCCAACCGCGCCTTCCCGGCAGGTGAGGTCACCATTGATGGCAGCTCAGCCGAGCTGATGGTCGGCGAAACGCTTTATGCCCCGGCCGAGATCGGCAATCTGCTGATCACCACCCGCGACGGGCGGCCGGTCTATGTACGCGATCTCGCCGACATCTCCTTTGCCACCGACAGCACCGCGCGGATTGTGGCGACGGTGACGCGATCTGAGAGCGGCATCAACCGCACACCTGCCGTAACACTGGCGATTGCCAAGCGTGCGGGCGCCAATGCGGTGCTGGTCGCCGAGCAGATCCTCGAACGCACCGAAGCTCTTGAAGGTTCGCTGATTCCGCATTCGATGGCGGTGGAAGTGACCCGCGATTATGGTGAAACCGCCAATGAGAAAGCCAATGAGCTGCTCTACCATCTGGGACTGGCGACGGTGTCGATCATCGTGCTGGTCTGGCTGGCGATCGGCTGGCGCGAGGCACTGGTGGTGGCGATCGTCATCCCGGTGACGATCCTGCTGACACTGTTCGCCTCCCGGGTGATGGGCTACACGCTCAACCGCGTTTCGCTGTTCGCGCTGATCTTTTCCATCGGCATCCTGGTTGATGACGCTATCGTGGTGATCGAGAACATCGCCCGCCACTGGGGCATGGGTGACGGCCGCGAGCGCAAGCAGGCAGCCATCGAAGCCGTGGCCGAGGTCGGCAATCCGACCATTGTTGCGACGCTGACCGTGGTCGCAGCACTGCTGCCGATGCTGTTTGTCTCGGGCATGATGGGCCCCTATATGAGCCCGATCCCTGCCAATGCGTCGGCTGCAATGGTGTTCTCGTTCTTCGTCGCCGTGATGGTCACGCCCTGGCTGATGCTGAAGATCGCCGGCCGCGCGCCAATGCATCACGGTCCCGGCGAAGGCGAAGAAGCTGGCGGTATTCTCGGCAAGATCTACCGTGCGGTGGCCCGTCCGGTGCTGGCCAGCAAGACGAGTTCGTGGATCTTCTTGCTCGTCGTGGGCGCCATGACGCTGGGCTCGCTGTCGCTGTTCTACACCAAGGACGTGACGGTCAAGCTGCTGCCATTCGACAACAAGTCAGAACTCTCGGTGGTGATCGACATGCCCGAAGGCACCTCGGTGGAAGCCACGGATGCCATTGCGCAGGCCGTGGCACGCGAGGCGCTGAAGCTGGAAGAGGTGCATTCGACCCAGACCCACGCCGGGACCGCAGCACCGTTCAACTTCAACGGTCTGGTGCGGCACTCCTTCCTGCGCTCGGAGCAGCAGATGGGCGATGTTGCGCTCAACCTCACGCCCAAAGGCGAACGGGACCGGTCCAGCCACGAGATCGCGCTTGATCTGCGCACGCGCATTGCAAGTATTCCGCTGCCCCAGGGCGCAAGTCTGAAAGTGGTGGAGCCGCCCCCGGGCCCGCCGGTGATGGCGACGCTGCTGGCCGAAATCTACGGACCGGACGCAGAAACCCGGCGCGCCGTAGCCATGCGTGTGGAGGAGGCCTTCCGCTCGGCGGACTTCATCGTCGATATCGACAATTCCTGGGGCCAGCCGGCCGAGAGGGTGCGGGTGAAGATCTCGACCGACGAGCTGGAGTTTTTCAAGGTCCAGGAACAGGACGTGTTCGACACGATTGCACTGCTCAACACCGGCCAGACCGTGGGCTATTCGCATCGCGGCGGTGGACGCACACCGATTGCCATCCGGCTCGAACGCCCCCGTTCGGAGCGCATCGTCGACGAGAGCTTCCTGACCACACCGATCCCGGCAAACGTGCTGCCGGGTGATCGCTCCATCGTGGAGCTGGGCGACGTGGTCAAGGTCTCGCAGGAACGCGCCTCGTTCCCGGTCTTCCGCCACAATGGCCGGGCCGCGGAAATGGTGATGGCCGAAATGGCTGGTGACTACGAAGCCCCGCTCTATGGCATGATCGCGGTTCAGGACGCGCTTGATGCGATGGACTGGACAGGACTTGAGAAGCCGGTGATCGCGCTCAACGGCCAACCGGCCGACGAGCAGGTCTCGACGCTGTTATGGGACGGCGAATGGGAAGTCACATGGGTCACTTTCCGTGACATGGGGGCCGCTTTTGGCGTCGCCCTGCTCGGCATCTACATCCTGGTGGTGGCCCAGTTCGGCTCATTCAAGGCACCTTTGGTGATCCTCACACCGGTGCCGCTGACCTTCATCGGCATCCTTATCGGTCACTGGCTGTTCGGCGCGCCGTTCTCGGCCACCTCGATGATCGGCTTCATTGCGCTGGCCGGCATCATCGTGCGCAACTCGATCCTGCTGGTCGATTTCATCCGCCATGCCCATGTCGAGGGCACGCCATTGACGCCGGTGTTGATCGAGGCGGGCGCCATCCGCTTCAAGCCGATCATCCTGACGGCGCTTGCGGCGATGATCGGTGCGGCGGTGATCCTGACCGATCCGATCTTCCAGGGATTGGCGATCTCGCTCTTGTTCGGTCTGGCTTCGTCAACGGCGCTGACGGTGCTGGTGATCCCGGCAATCTACCGGGTGCTCAGGACCTGAGACGCAGGCCGATGTTTCAAGACTGTTTCCGCCCGTTACTTTGACGGGCGGAATGCTTTCAGGATCTCGTCATGGGTCTCGATGCGGCCCGCACCGATTAGGTCGAGGCAAAATGGAATAGCCGGGAACACCGCTGTGAGACAGGTGTCGATCGAGCCTGGTTTACCGGGAAGATTGACGATCAGCGTCTTGCCTCGGGTGCCGGCTGTCTGGCGTGACAGGATGGCGGTGGGCACGAAGTCCAGGCTGACCTTGCGCATCAGTTCGCCAAAACCGGGCAGTTCCTTCTCCATCACCGCCTTCATCGCCTCGGGCGTCAGGTCACGCGGGCTTGGGCCAGTGCCACCGGTGGTCAGCACCATGTCGACACCGTCAACGTCGCAAAGGCGAATGAGCGTGTCACGGACGCTTTCCAGACCGTCGGGGATAACGTGAATGGCGATCTCTGCCGGGCTCGACATCACTCGCTCGAGCCAGGCCTTGACCGCAGGACCTCCCAGATCCTCATACTCCCCGCGGCTGGCGCGATCTGACACAGTGAGAACGGCAATACGAACGGTCATGAGAGGCTCCCGGCAGGAATCGTTAAGGGCAGTGCTTGGCGCAACAATCATCACCTTGGCCGAAATGGCAACATCTGACGTCCAGCACAGCAGACCGCCGGGTTGTGTTGAATTTATTCACCGAACCATTACGTGATTTAGACAAACCTAAATTTTTGAATGAATTCATTATACATTCATTAAAATATTAATGAAAAAAATATTCATCAAGAACAGTTTCTCTCCTCAACTCATCCATTCTTTCCATCTCGCTTACCCGGAAAGAAACATGAAAGAACACGCTCAGACAAAAACCCCTTAATTGTTATAGGGTTTTCTTGGCTTCGGCCGAAAGGAAACAAAGATGTCTTCGTATTTCGGCCTCAGCAACGACTGCACCAGCATCATGGAAGCCCTGTCACGGTCGCAGGCGATCATACAGTTTGACCTGAAAGGCAATATCCTCACGGCCAACCAGAATTTCTGCGATGCACTGGGCTATGATCTCAAGGAGATCGTCGGCAAGCACCACAGCATGTTCGTTGATCCGGCCGAAACCGAGAGCGCCGAGTACAAAAATTTCTGGCGGGAACTTGCGGCCGGCAAATGCGACCGTCGTCAATACAAGCGGTTTGGTAAGAACGGGCGCGAAATCTGGATCGAGGCGTCCTACAACCCGGTTTTCAAGGGCGGCAAACCCGTCAAGGTCGTCAAGTTTGCCACCGACATCACCGAGAGCAAGCTAAGGTCCATCGAGGATGCGGCCAAACTCTCTGCCCTGTCCCGCTCACAGGCAGTGATCGAATTCACTCCGGACGGTACCATCCTCACCGCCAACGAGAATTTCTGCAGTACCATGGGCTACACGGTTTCGGAAATCGTCGGCAAACACCACCGGATCTTCTGCGACCCCGCCTATACCGCGACAGCGGAGTATACCACGTTCTGGCGTGACCTCGCAGCTGGCGAGTTTTGCGCCAACGAATTCATGCGGCTCAGCAAAACCGGCGAGCAGGTCTGGATCCAGGCCGCGTACAATCCGATCATGAATGACCGGGGTGAAGTGGTCAAAGTGGTGAAATTCGCCACCGATGTAACAGCACGCATGACGGCCATTTCGATGCTTGCAGGCTCTCTGCGCGCTTTGGCAAGCGGCGACCTTACCCGCACGCTCGACACCCCATTTGTGCCGACCATGGAACGGATCCGCAAGGACTTCAACGACGTACTCGAAGAACTGCGATCGACAATGCGGGCTGTTGAACGCAATGCCCGCAGTATCTCATCGGGATCTGCGGAAATCCGTTCCGCGACAGATGACATGGCGCAGCGAACCGAGCGGCAGGCTGCTTCCGTCGAGGAGACGGCTGCGGCGCTTGAGCAAATCACCACCAATGTCGGCGAGGCCACGCAGAACGCAAGCGCTTCGGCCGCACTTGTCGCTGAAACACGGACGGGCGTTGAACGCTCGGGTGAGATTGTCACCGAGGTGGTCAGCGCCATGAGCGCAATTGAAGCGTCGTCGCAGGAAGTTTCCAAGATCATCGGCGTCATTGACGAGATTGCGTTTCAGACAAACCTTCTGGCACTCAATGCCGGCATTGAGGCCGCTCGAGCCGGAGAGGCCGGCAAGGGGTTTGCGGTGGTTGCTCAGGAGGTCCGCGAACTTGCCCAACGCTCGGCAAGCGCGGCCAAGGACATCAAGCAGCTGATCACCGCATCCAGCGAGCAGGTGACATCTGGTGTCTCACTGGTCGACAAGGCAGGTCACTCACTTGGCGACATCGTCGAGAAGATCCAGAATATCGACATCAACATCAAGGCCATCGCGAACAGCGTAAAGGAACAATCTGTAGGGCTGCAGGAAATCAATCAGGCAGTCACGGTGATTGATCAGGGAACACAGCAAAATGCCGCCATGGTCGAACAGACGACGGCCTCGAGCCACGGGCTGGCAAAGGAAGCCGAAGCGCTGTTCGAATTGTTGAGCCACTTTCAGCTTGGCGCCTCGTCTGCAGGCACCACGGCTTCGCCGAACCGCCACAAACCCGCGACGAAAAAAGAGAGCACAGCAGCCAACAGAGCGGTCTCTCCCCAGCATGAGCTGGTCGCAAACATCACCGCAAACTTCGGCGGAGCGGCAGCGGCACAGAAGGCAGAAAACTGGACTGAATTCTGACCCCCTCACCCCCGCGCTTCGACCTTTATCATGTCAGCCGCCTTCTCGGCGATCATGATGGTCGGGGCATTGGTGTTGCCGCCAATCAGTGTCGGCATTACCGAGGCATCGACCACGCGCAAGCCTTCGACGCCGTGCACTTTCAATTCCGGGTCTGTCACCGCCATGCCATCGCGCCCCATGCGGCAGGTGCCGACCGGATGGTAGATGGTGTCGGCGCGGTCTCGAATGTGCTGCATCAGTTCCTCGTCACTCATGCCCTCACGGGTGTAGACTTCGCGGGTCCGGTATTTGCGCAGTGACGGCGCATCCATAATCTTGCGGGTCATCCGGGCGCCCTTGAGCATCAGCTCCGCATCGCGCTTGTCGGAAAGATATTTCGGGTCAATCCGTGGAGGTCGCATCGGATCGGGACTTGCCAGCCCGACCTCGCCGCGCGAATGCGGCCTGAGCACGCAGACATGGCACGAATAGCCATAGCCCATGTGCAGTTTGCGGGAGTGATCATCGACCAGAGCGGCGACGAAATGCAGCTGCAGATCGGGCCGGTCAAGTCCGGGGTTCGACTTGAGAAATGCACCGCCTTCTGCGCCCGGAGAGGACAGAACCCCGGAGCCATTGCGCCGCCATCTCAGCATATCGCGGATCAGCTTGTAACTGCCGATCGCGCCCAGGCCGAGAACGTCTGTGTCGCGGGTCTTGGCGGTGTAGATATAATCGAGATGATCCTGCAGGTTGCGGCCGACACCGGGCAGATCCTTGACCACCTCGATGCCGCGCGAGCGCAGATGTTCGCCCGGTCCAATGCCGGACAGCATCAGCAGCTGGGGAGAGTTGAACGCGCCGCCACACAGGATGACCTCGGCGCGTGCGGAGACTTCATACTCTGACTTTCCCTTGCGATAGGCGACGCCCGTCGCTCGCCTGCCCTGAATCAGGACCCGGGTGGCGTGAGCATTGGTGATCACCGTCAGGTTGGCCCGGTCCATCACCGGATGCAGATAGGCTGCAGCGGCGGAGCAACGCTCGCCCTGCCTGCCGTTGCGCCAGAACTGAGTGACCTGGTAGAGGCCCGCCCCCTCCTGCTCCGGACCGTTGAAATCGGGGTTGCGACGGATCTGAACCTCGGCGGCGGCATCGACAAAGGCCAGGCTTATCGGGCGCGGGCTTTGCTGTTCGGCGACTTCCAGGGGGCCTTCTTTGCCGTGCAGGGCGTCCGCGCCACGGATGTTGCCCTCGGAGCGCTGAAACAGCGGCAGCACATCAGACCAGCCCCAACCATGGCACCCGGCCCGGGCCCAGTCGTCATAATCGGAGGGGTGGCCGCGGACATAAAGCATCGCATTGAGCGCGCTTGACCCACCAAGCGCGCGGCCGCGAGGCTGGTAGCCGCGCCTGCCGCCAAGGCCGGGTTGCGCAACCGTCTCGTAGGCCCAGTTGTTGAGCTTCGGGCGGCCCGGCAGCATCGCGACCATACCGAGCGGGGCGCGGATCAGGATGCCCTTGCCATCGCCGCCCGCCTCAAGCAGGCAGACCTGGACCTTCGGATCCTCGCTCAGCCTGGCTGCGAGCACGGAACCGGCAGATCCGCCGCCGACGATGACGTAGTCGAACTCCATGAATGCCTCCTCCCAAAGACCGTCAGGACAACGAGCCTAGAGCAGAAGCTGATTGATTCAAATAGGATTTGCCTCCAAAGCCACATATGCCAGCGATGGCTGCGTAACGGCAGATACGCGCAGGCTAGAATCCGGCGCGTTCGGACAAGCGGGTCAGATCGGGAACGGTGACATGGCGATTGTTGAGGATGCGGATCACGTCATCCTTGCGCAGCTTGGTCAGCTGCCGGCTGACCGTTTCCATGGTCAGACCCAGAAAATCCGCAATATCGGTACGGCTCATCGGCAGATCGAAAGTCACCGAATCGCTTTCATTGTCCGGAAACGCATGGGTGGCGATCAGCAACAGGAAGCTTGCCACCTTTTCGCCGGCAGTCTTGCGGCCCAGGGTCAGCATCCAGTCGCGGGCTTCATCCAGCTCGGTCAGCGTCTGCTCGAGCAGCTTGTGCTCGAGTTCCGGCATGTCGCTGATCATGCGTTCGATGGCGGCCTTGGGAAAGGAACAGACCTTGACGTCGGTCGCGGCTTCGGCGCTGACGCCGTTTTCAGAGCGGAACGGACGGCCGAGGAAGTCGGGGGCAAACTGCAGGCCGACAATCTGCTGACGGCCATCGGCCATCATCTTGGATAGTTTCACGACACCGGAAATGATGTTGGAGTAGCTCTTTGTCTGCAGGCTCTCGCCGACCAGCTCGGTGCCGGGCTCGACGGTGCGGCGGGTCGAGTGCTTGCTCAATTGCAGCAGCTGGTCGCTGGTCAAGGCTCCGCAGACGCCACGATGACGGCTTTCGCAAGCCTGACAAAGGACCGGTGTATCCGAGTTGTGAACGTCTTTTCGCTGGATATCCATATCACTCCTCAATCAAGACTATACTACTTCACCGCGCATTGCTCGAACAGAAGCAAAAAGTCGCATATGTTTTCTTGAGTGGCACTGCACAAGGCATAGCACACCAATGTGACTTCCATCGCATGGATACTGACGTGTGGATGCGCCAATTGACGCGCATCAATGTGGCTAAGCCCGGATCTGCTAGAGTGGCAAGATGAGATCCGACACAGCTCCCAGCAGACCGGCGATTTTCGAGGTCTCCGGGCTCACCAAGATCTACCGGACCGGCGAGGTCGAGGTCCGGGCGCTCAATGGCGTCGACCTCAGCCTCGAGCAAGGGGAGATGGCGGTCTTGCTCGGCCCCTCCGGCAGCGGCAAATCCACGCTCCTGAACATCATTGGCGGCCTCGACCGTCCGACATCCGGATCCGTCAGGTTCAAGGGCGAAGAACTCTCCGGCGCCAGTGATCGCGAGCTTACAGCCTACCGGCGGAATCATGTCGGCTTCGTGTTCCAGTTCTACAATCTGATCCCGAGCCTGACGGCGTGGGAAAACGTGGCGCTGATAACCGAGGTTGCGGAAAGCCCCATGACCCCTGCCGATGCCCTGGCGCTGGTCGGGCTTGAAAGCCGGATGGACCATTTTCCGGCACAGCTTTCCGGTGGCGAACAGCAACGCGTGGCCATAGCAAGGGCCATTGCCAAGAAGCCCGAGGTCTTGCTTTGCGACGAACCGACAGGCGCGCTTGATTCGGCCACCGGCATCATTGTGCTTGAAGCATTGGCGCGGGTGAACGAGGAAACCGGCGCCACCACAGCAATCATCACCCACAATGCCGGCATCCGCAAAATCGCCCATCGGGTCTACTCCTTCCTCGATGGCCGGATTGCCTCGTGCGAGCTCAATGAAGAGCGGATAAAGCCCTCGGAGGTGAGCTGGTGAATGCGCTCAGCATGCTTGACCGCAAACTGATCCGCGATCTCGTCCGCCTCTGGGCGCAATCGCTGGCGGTTGCGCTGGTGATGGCCTGCGGGGTCATGACCCTGATCCTGGCCCTGGGCGCGGCGCGAGCACTGGATGACACCCGTACCGCGTTTTATGATCGCACACGCTTCGGCGACGTGTTTGCCTCAGCCACCCGCGCGCCGGAGAGCATCAAGACGCAGATCGCCGCCCTTGAGGGTGTTTCCGCCGTGGCGACACGGATTGTCAATCCGGTGGTCATTGATATTACCGGCATGGCGGAACCTGCTACCGGCATATTGATCTCGATCCCCGATCACGGTGATCCCGCCGTCAACCGTCTTTACCTGAGATCTGGCCGGCTTCCCGAACCAGGCCGCGACAACGAGGCCACCATCATCGAGGCCTTTGCCGAAGCGCACGGGTTTCGGCCGGGCGACACGTTCGACGTGCTGATCAACGGGCGAAAGCGGTCTCTGTCGATCAGTGGCATCGTGCTGTCGCCCGAATATGTCTACGCCATCGGTCCCGGCGACATGGTGCCTGACCAGAAACGCTTCGGCGTCATTCACATGCACCGCTCTGTGCTCGAAGGTGCCTATGACATGAAGGGCGCGTTCAATGATGTGTCGCTGACCTTGTCGCGCAGTGCCGACCAGAAGGACGTGATCGCGCAGCTCGACAGACTGCTGGAACCTCATGGAGGCACCGGCGCTTATGGCCGCAAAGACCATATGTCCGACGCATTCCTCGATTCAGAGCTGAGCCAGCTCAAGGCCATGACGCAGGTGATTCCGCCCATCTTCCTGTTCATTGCGGCGTTTCTGGTCAACATGATCCTGACCCGGTTGATTGCGCTGGAACGTGAGCAGATCGGGCTGTTGAAGGCCGTGGGATACACCAATGCCGCCGTTGCCTGGCACTATGCCAAGCTGACACTGGCGATCTCCATCGTCGGGGTGACGATCGGTGCAATTGCCGGGACGCGGCTGGGGCACGGCATGGCATCCCTCTATGGCGAGTTCTATTCGTTCCCCTTCCTGGTGTTTTCGCAGGAACCCGATCTCTACGTGATCTCCACGCTGGTGACCTTTGCCGCGGCCCTTGTCGGTGCGGCCAACGCCATACGGGGAGCGGTGCGGCTGCCACCGGCAGTGGCCATGCGGCCGCCAGCTCCGACGCGCTACCGCAACCTGTTCAATGCATCCGCAGGTGGTTTCCGATTGCCGTTTTCGCAACTGACCGTGATGGCGCTGAGACATCTTGTGCGCTGGCCTTTGCGCACCGCGCTAACCACGCTCGGCACAGCGCTGCCGGTGGCGTTGCTGATCACATCGCTGTTCGCCTTCGATTCGGTCGAGCACATGATCGACACCATCTGGTTTCAGGCCGACCGTCAGGATGCAACGCTGACATTCGCGCTGGACCGCTCCGAAGATGCAATCCGGGACGTCTCGCGGCTGCCCGGCGTGATGGCTGCGGAACCATTCCGCGCCGCTGCCGCAACGCTTAGAAACGGGCACCGGTCGCGCAATATCCAGATCCTAGCCTCAGCCCCCGTGACCGATGTCAGCCGGGTTCTCGACCGGGATTTCACCCCCATCACGCTGCCGCCGGCCGGCATCCTGCTTTCGGAACGCCTGGCCGGGCATCTTGGACTGGTGACGGGGGATCGGGTCGAAATCGAACTCAATGACGGACAGGGACGCCGGGTCCTGGTGCCCCTGGTCGGCGTCACCAACAGCTATGTCGGGTTGAATGCGAACATGAGCCGGGAAGCGCTTGACCGTCTGTCCGGCCAGGGCGGGCTTGTTTCGGGCGCACGGGTGATCGTGGATGAAAGCCGGCTTGACGAGCTCTATGCCGCGGTCAAGCAAACCCCGGCGATCGCATCGGTGGCGCTGCAGGGGATTTCGCGAGAACGGTTCCGCGCGGTGATCGAGGAGAATATCGGCATCAGCATCACGATCTACGTCACGCTTGCCGTTATCATCACCTTCGGGGTGATTTACAATTCGGCCCGGATCCAGCTTTCCGAACGGGCCCGCGAACTGGCCAGCCTGCGGGTGTTCGGCTTCACCAGCGGCGAAGTCTCGAGCGTGCTGCTGACCGAGCTCGCCGTCATGGTGCTGCTGGCGCAGCCGCTCGGCTGGCTGATCGGGCACAGCTTCTCGGTGCTGGTGGCCAGAGGTTTCGAAACCGATCTGTTCCGGATCCCGCTGATCATAAATCCGTCCACCTATGCGGTCTCGAGCCTTATCGTGCTGGGCGGGGCGCTGGTTTCGGCGCTGATCGTGCGCCGCCGCATCGACAGACTGGATCTTATCCGTGTCTTGAAAACAAGGGATTGAAACCATGGCCTCTGTGCTTGCCAAAAGTCTCGCAGGATTGGCGGTCGCCGTAGCGATCGGCGGCGCGCTCTACGTCGCCTTCGGCGGAAAGCCGATCCTTGTCGATCTTGCCACGGTCGAAACCGGCCCACTGCAGGTCATTGTCGCCGAGGACGGGATCACCCGCATCCGCAATGTCTACGCGGTCTCCTCCCCGATCGCCGGCCATCTTGACCGGATCGAGTATTCGGTTGGCGATGCGATTAACGCAGGCGAAAGCATTGCATCGATCCATCCGCTCGACCCGCCGTTTCTCGACACCCGCACACGAACTGAACTGATGGCGGCCATCGACGCGGCACGCTCCAGCGTTGCGGTTGCCGAGGTGGAACTCACTCGCGCCCGCACCGCACAGGTTCTAGCGCGTGCCAGCCATGACCGGGCGATCAAGCTCGCCGCCACCAACATCGTCTCGCAAAGCCAGCTGGAAAAGATCGAGGGCGAGCTCGATCTCGCAGAAGCCCAGGTCAGTTCAGCGGAAGCAATGATCAAGTTGCGGCAGGCCGAGCTTGCCAGCGCCCAGGCGCGGCTGGCCCAGCCCGGACAAACCGCCCTGGATGCGGGAAATGGCGAATGCTGTGTCAACATCGTCTCGCCGATTGACGGCATCATCCTGTCGCTCAACGCCAAGAGCGAACAACCTGCCGCAGTCGGTCAACTGATTGCGGAGGTCGGCGATCCATCCGATCTTGAAATCACCGTCGATGTATTGTCGGCCGACGCCGTCCGGGTCCGTCCCGGCAGCCAGGTGGAGATCACCGACTGGGGCGGCCCGAATGCGCTTGCAGCCACTGTCGAACGGATTGAGCCCTCAGGCTTCACGAAAGTGTCGGCGCTCGGCATCGCTGAACAGCGGGTCAACGCCATCATCGCGCTCAAGGACCCGCCGCCGGCCGATCTCGGACATGGCTTTCGGGTCATCGCCAACCTGATCATCTGGTCCTCCGAGGCTGTTACCCAGGTTCCGGTCAGTTCGCTCTACCGCAATGGCGGCGACTGGGCGGTGTTCAGGATGGAAGATGGAAGAGCAAGGGTCACGCCGGTCGAGATCGGACACATGACCGACCGCCGGGCCGAGATCCTGTCCGGCCTGAGCGATGGCGATCAGGTATTGCTGTATCCCGGCGACGCACTGGAAGACGGCAGCCTGATCGCCGACCGGGCGGCGGCTGACTGAATCTATCCAACCAGACGCTTGAGCTTGGCGATGGCTGTTTCGGGATTCTCGCCATAGGCGATGGTGCCCTTGAACGCTCCATCCTCGTCAATGAGAAACACCGAAGCGGTGTGGTCCATGGTGTAATCCCCATCGTCGGTGGGTATTTTTGCGGCGTAGACATGCCAGGCCGCGATGACCTTTGCGATCTCGTCCGGATCACCAGTGATGCCGGTGACCCTGTCGGTCATGGCTTCGGCGTAGTTCTTCATGATCTCCGGCGTGTCGCGTTCCGGATCGACCGAAATGAAGAAAGCCTGCAGATCGCGGCCCTCATCGCCCAGCGCCTCGAACCAGCCCGCCATTTCATAGAGCGTGGTCGGGCAGACCTCGGGACAGTGGGTGAAGCCGAAGAACACCATGGTCGGCCGCCCGGCAAAGGCTTCCTGCGTGATCGGATCGCCATTGTGATCGACAAGCGTGAAATCGGTTCCGAGCTTGAGGCCTGCGGTGAGAGACTGGTCGGTGCCCCGCACCGAGTACTGCCAGCCGAGAAAACCGACAAGGAGCAGGAAAAGGACGGCAAGCGCCGCCCCGATCCCGGTTTTCATCGCCCTGTGTGAGCCAGAGTTCGACATGGTTTAGTCGTCCTGCTTCATCTTGCCGTGATCCATTTCTCCGTGTTCCATCTTGCCGTGCTCCATCTTTCCATGGTCCATCTTTCCATGGTCCATGGCTTCATCGCCATCCTTCTTCATGTGGCCCTGCATCGCGCGAATGTCCTGCACCGTGAAATCGATATCGATGCTGCCGGCCTTCTCGAAGGTCAGCGTGGCAGAGCGGGTTTCCCCGTCCTTGAACTGACTGTCGATGCCGATGAACATGATGTGGTAGCCGCCGGGCTTGAGCTCAACTTCGCCACCGGCCGGAATTTCAAGACCATCAGCAAGCTGGCGCATCTTCATCACGTCGCCTTCCATTTTCATCTCATGGATTTCCACGCGATCGGCAAAATCGGCCTTGCCGGAGATCAGCCGGTCGGCTGTTTCACCACTGTTGTGAATGGTCATGTATCCGCCCGAAACCGGGGCGTTGGGCGGCGTTGCACGGGCAAACGGATGTTCTATTTCAAGCGAGCCGATCTTGTAATCATGAGCCGAGACAGCAGCCGAAGACAGGGCGACAATGGCTGCAGAGAGAGCAATAGCAAAGCGTTTCATTGATGTAACTTTCTGATAAATGCCCCAACCGGGGCGATGTTTCATGACAGCCGCGCGTCTCTTGAGACACGGTTTCGGCCTTAGGCAGGGGGAGTGATTCTTGGCTGCGCCAGCAGGCGTTCGGGTTTGGCACCAACCCGCGACAGGCGGGGAACCGGCAGTCGAACGGCAATCAGGCGTAAGGCAGGGGTGGCCCGCGCGGAGAGGCGCCGGGGCGCAGGAAAGACCGCACGAAGCGGTCATCCTGCTGCGTCATCAGATGCGCAGCAATATTCCTGCGGTTGATGACGAAGACATCAAGCGGGGACGGTACATCTGCTGACGCGAATATGCGGCAGGCTTCGCAATGATTGAAACCGGAATGGTGACCGCCTTCCTCGTCGCTGAGGCAAAGGTCGGGAAGCGTGCCGTCAGGCAGCACATAGTCGGCAATGTTGACGCCGTCATAGCCAGACGCTGCGGCAGAGGTAACCAACGGTTTGTGGGCAAAGGCGACGAGCAACAGCGACAGTGCGCACAGCATGCGCACCAGTCCCGATCTGCTCATCAATCGCCGTCTCCCGACCATGTCTCTCGTCCGTATTGCGACCGGTCGAGGATTACAGGCCGCAGGCAATGCCTGCAAGCCTGTCAGCGGGCCTGCGTCAAGATGCGCTGGTCAGAACGTAGGTCTTGCGCACCTGCTCATGGATGGCCCATTCGCCTTCCCAGCCGAGCGGCAGGACGAGGACGTCACCGGGGCCGATCTTGCGCTCGTCGCCGCCGTTCTTGCCCACAACTGTGGCCGAGCCGGAGAGGATATGGCAGATTTCCGATGACTTGGTCCGGTCGGCGGAAAAGCGACCCGGTGTGCATTCCCACACGCCGATCTTGGTAACGCCGTTCTCGGAAGCCCAGAGCTGTTTGGCAGCCTCTACCTGACCTTTGGTGAAGGTGGTTGGTTTGGGAGCAAAGTTTCCCAGGTCCAGTGCGGAAAGGTCACCAAAGCTTTTCAGATCAATCATTTCAAATCCTTGATAGCGCGACCCTCCGCGCAGATGCGACTCGGGACGGCAATGTTCAATATCATCGGAAGAAGTGGCTGGGGTACCTGGATTCGAACCAGGGATGGCGATACCAAAAACCGCTGCCTTACCGCTTGGCTATACCCCAACACATGCCCGGACGGAGTAATGTTCCGGCCAGCGCCCCGGTGAAGACCGGAAGCCACGCGGGGATAGCAAAAGACGCGCGCTATCACAAGCGCCGAAACTGTTCCCGTGCAAGGATTTTCCACCGCAAAAAGAAACCCGCACGGCTTGTTTGCGGTGCGGGTTTCAAATTCAAGAGGTGCCAGCCCTGACAGGGCTTGACGCAAGGCCGGGGTTTAACGGCGGAACAGGTTGGCGATCTGCCAGCCGGCAGGAACCACTGCAGCTGCCAGAGCCGCCTTGATCACGTCGGTTGCGATGAACGGGCCGACGCCCCAGGCAAGCGCCTTTTCAGGTCCGAAAACCATTGCGATCCAGGCTGCACCGAGCAGCAGGATGATGGCTGTGCCGGCGAGATTAACGGCGAAGAGCTTGAACGCGTTGCGGTCCAGTCCGCGATCGGCAGCCCAACCGGTCAGACCGGCAGCAACAACGAAGCCTGCGAGATAACCGGTGGTGGGGCCAGCGAAATAGGCCAGACCGCCGCCATTGGTGAAGACCGGAAGGCCGGCAGCGCCTTCAACCATGTAGGCTGCCAGGGTGGCCAACGCCAGTTTGCGGCCGAAGGCTGCGGCGATGACGAAGATTGCCAGCGTCTGCAGCGTTGCCGGCACCGGCCAGAACGGCACGGTGACCTTGCCAGCGACGGCGATCAGCATGCTGCCGAAGAGAACAAGTGCGCCATAGGTGGCGTAACGGGCAGCGGCACCTTCAGGCGCCAGGGATTGGACGAAGGAACGTGCAGGAACAGTAGCCATGGATCGGTCTCCAGAAATTTCGCAAGAGCGGACCAAAGCAGCCGCTCGTTCAAATCGGTATATTGACTTAGCCGCCGGACAGCAAGACAGTCCGGCGCAAATCCATGACCGTCCACACATTGGCCGGCACCCCTGCCCCGGTGCTATGCATCGCGCTGAACCGGAAACCGGAGACACGTGTGACCGAACCGAAGTTTGACAAGACTTTCGAGCCCGCTCATGGCGAGGCTGTTGCCGTAGCCACCGACATCTTGCGGGTGACAGCACCCAACGCAGGTCCGCTGACCTTTCATGGCACCAACAGCTACATTGTCGGACGCGACACACTTGCAGTCATTGATCCCGGCCCGGAAGACGAAAGCCATTGGCGCACGTTGCTGGCGGCGATCGCAGGGCGTCCGGTCAGCCATATCTTCGTCAGCCACACCCACCGGGATCACTCGCCGCTGGCTGCCCGACTGAAGGCCGAGACCGGGGCGACCGTTGTTGCCGAAGGCCCGCACCGGGCTGCGCGCCCGCTTTACACCGGCGAGGTCAATCCGCTGAAAGAAAGCTCGGACATGGACTTTGTGCCGGATATTGCGGCACCGCACGGGCACGTGGTTTCCGGCGACGGCTGGTCGATTGAAACGCTGCACACGCCCGGCCACACCGCGAACCACGCAGCCTTTGCGCTTTCGGGCACCGGGTTGGTGTTTTCCGCCGACCACGTGATGGCCTGGGCGACATCGATCATCGCACCGCCAGACGGAGCAATGAGCGATTTCATGGCGTCGCTCGACATGCTGGCTCAACGCGACGACAGCCTGTACCTTCCCGGTCACGGCGGACCGGTGCACAAGCCACGGCAATTCGTCAGGGCGCTGAAGACCCACCGGATCATGCGCGAACGCGCGGTGTTGGGACGCGTGGAGAAGGGCGACCGTCTGATCGCCGACATGGTCAAGGCGATTTATCGCGACACCGATCCGAGGCTTCACGGTGCCGCGGCACTGTCGGTGCTGGCGCATCTGGAAGACCTGGTTGGACGCGGCGAGGTCATCACCGACGGCCCGCCGTCGATCCAGGGCGAATACCGCCCTGCCTGAGCCGAGCCAGCTGGCTCAAGTGCTCAGCCGCCGGCGATCCCGAGAAGCTGCAAATCCAGATCACGCAGGAAAGTGCGGATCAAATCGGCGTTGATGCCGAAGTCATGTTCACCATCCCGTGTCGCTGCGCGCATGTCGACGAAAGTGGTCTGCTCTTCCTCCGAGAGGCGGATCAGTACGTCCTGTGGAATACCGAGGACAAGCGTTCTGGTGCGGTATTGAACCACCGCAAAAGATGGCATGGGCGCGAGCAACTCGTCCTCTATGTTGGGCCGGGGCGCAGGCAATGGCGCACGTGCGGGGTCAGCCTCGCCATTGGAGATGCCGGCCTCCTCCCCGCTCTCCGCATCGCCGGAGCTCGGTTCGAGACCATCGACCAGCGCCTCGACCCCGACATTGGCAACCTGTGTCCACTTCTTCTCCCGCGCCACGGCCTGAACCCCAAGCAACACACGGTCGATCGCGCCTTCATAGCGTCGGCCGGTTATCTGGGAATAGGCCTCTATCTGCAGCTGGCGCGCTTCCGGTCTGGTGCCGTCTGAGCGGGGGATCCAGGAAGGCTTGATTTCCGGTTCCTCCAGCCATTCAGGCGGGTTTTGCACATCGGTCGAAATGTCATGAATCCGGGGCAAGAGCACGAAACGGCTGGCAGCCAAACCCACCGGGATCAGGATAAGGAGTGCCATGACCATGCCGCTGAAAGAGGCGTGCCCACCTTTGGCGCCAATATGCCAAAGCATGAAAAACCCGATCATCGACAGCCCCAGCACAAACACCGCGAGCACCGCTGCCAGCAAGACGGCGGCGACGGTGTTGGGCAGTTCAAGCGTGTCGAACCGATGCAACAGCAAGGCGATGACTGCCAGGAGCAAGGCAAAGCGTCCCAGCCTGCGTGACCAGGCAGCAGCGAGCGATTTGGGGCGTTCTGGTCGGAAGGGCATGGCGCGGCCAGGTCTCCGGGCGATTTGGAGCGCGGGATGCGCGTCTGGTTGTGGTTGAATTCATTAGCCGTTCACGGCTGTCGCGGCAAGCGCCTCACTTCAGCCATGCTTGGGCATAAATCTGGACACAGGGGGCAGATGAGACCGGACAGGTTTCACTTTGCGAAGGAGATCCGCCATGGCGGCAGACGCCCGTTCGATGCCAATGCAAGGTCCATCCAGGCCAGCACCTGCGCACAGGTCTGCAAAGGCACACAGTTCCTCCCACCGTCCACAAGAGCGCCTGCCCGAGCAGACAGTACCGCTGGCGCTGGATCTGGTCGAGCTTGATCTCGCGCTCGACCTCAGTGACATCGCCAACCGCGGGTTTTGCGACGCGGTGCGCGATGCAGCCAGAAAAGTCGGCGGCGAGTATCTGTTTGACCTTCCCGCTTCCGGGCTCGTTGAAGATGCCCAGCTAATCGCGGTTGTCTGCCTGTCGCGGGACAATGGTGGCCGCTTCGGCCTGGTATTGCTGAGCGCCCGTGGCGACCGCGTCGAGACATCAGAAGCTGATGACGCAACCATGGGACTTGTCCGGTTTGCCAAAGCCTTTGTGTCGGTGCTGGAAAAACTCTGAACGCCGAGGTGAAGCCTTTTATGGTGTTGGCCAAACGTCCAGCTTCCGCCGCTATGCAAGCGGCAGGGGCGGAAATCGATCGGAGTACCCTGACCACGGAGATTACCATTGGCCCGCTTGCGGCACAGATGCTTTATGGCATCGGTTGTCCGGTGGTTGCGTTCAAGGATCAGGCCGAGTAGCGACGTATTTTAGCCCCGCTCCACCTTGTTGTCGCAGCCGGGGCAGAAAGGGCTGTCATCACTCCGCCGCAATGACCGCGGCGGGGCCTGCCTGTTGACGGGCAGTTGAACGCAGCACCAGCTGCGCCAGCGCCGCACCGGTCATCATCGAGGCAAGACCGAGCAACGACGAGACTGCCAGTACAGAGCCGCCAGTGAGGCCGGCACCGATGGTGCAGCCGACGGCCAGGATGCCGCCGAAGCCCATCAGCACCGAACCGGCCGCATAACGCCAGATCGACGGCACGCCCGGCTCCGAGAATGTCGAGATGCGGAACTCGCCCGAGACCAGAGCCGCAACGAACGCGCCGAGAATCGCGCCGATCAAAACGCCTTGATCTAGCCCGGCAAATCCGCTTTCCAGCGCCAGTTCGCCGGTGGTGGCGAGCGGGCGGATAAACGACAGGCTTTCGGCCTGGATCGGCTCGAAGACCTGGGTCGAGAGCTGCCAGGTGAAGTACCAGCCCGCAGCAACCGTCAGACCGATCATGATGCCGCCGAACAGCCGCCAGACCGACAACTTCGACTTGAGCGCAAAGCCAAGTGCGATGACGGCAAGAACAGCGCCAAGGGCGATGCCGGCCCAGCGTTCCAGGCTGGCGTGGGCAAGCAGGTCGTTGCCACCGATGGCAGCGGTGCTCCAGAGGCTGCCGATACCGTCGCGCAATGGCACGAGCACGCCGCTATAGGTCGCAAGCGCGGTTACACCAATGATGGCAATGGAGAAGATGCCGCGCAGATTGCCTGAAGCGCCCAGCACCAGCAGCCTTGACACGCACCCGCGCGCCAGCACCATTCCGATGCCGAACAACAGGCCGCCGATGAGTGCACCGGACAGGCTTTGCGCGGTTGAAAAGAAGCGGGTCTCGTCGACATCAATCATGCCGGCGCCGAGCATCAGCTGCACGGCCAGAATGGCTGCGGCAAACCCTGCGGCCCAGGTGGCGAAGGGCTTGAGATCGCTCTCGCCCATGACGGAGAGGACCGCCGACCGGGTGCAATAACGGCTGCGCTGGGCGAAAACGCCAAAGACCAGCCCGAGGACAAGGCCGCCAACGAGGGCGGTCTGCGGCTCGCCGATAAGGTCGATCAGAGGGACGAGGTCCATTGCTTCAATCTCCATGAATTGTATCTGCAAAATACAATCCATGAAGACCGTTGAGAGGGTTCGGACTTACAGTCCAAGCAGCAGGATCGGTTTAATCTTCTCCGAAATCGCAGATTTTTGGAACGAGAATCCTCGGCACCGTTTATGCGATCTTTTTTACGACATCGAAAGCTCTTGTCAGAGAGCGCGTTTTTTCTCGATTGCCGCCTGTGCTGCGGCCAGCCGGGCAATCGGCACGCGGAATGGCGAGCAGCTGACGTAATCCAGATCGATGGATTCACAGAACTTCACCGAGGCCGGGTCACCGCCATGTTCACCGCAGATACCAAGCTTGATGTCGGGCCGCGTCGCCCTGCCCTTGTCGGAGGCGATGCGCACCAGTTCGCCGACACCGTCGATATCGAGTGTGACAAATGGATCCTGCTCAATAATGCCCTTTTGCTGATAGGTCATCAGGAAGGAGGACGCATCATCGCGCGAGATGCCGAAGGTGGTCTGGGTCAGATCGTTGGTGCCGAAAGAGAAGAACTCGGCCACTTCCGCAATCGCATGGGCGCGAATGGCGGCGCGTGGCAGCTCGATCATGGTACCGACGAGATAGGTGATGTCGGCGCCGGCTTCGCCGATGACTTCGCGGGCGACCGCATCAATCCGCGCCTTGACGAAATCAAGTTCCTCGCGAAGACCGACCAAAGGCACCATGATTTCCGGCACCACAGGCGCACCTGTGGACTTGGCAGCCTCGACAGCGGCCTCGAAAATCGCACGGGCCTGCATTTCAGCGATTTCCGGATAGGAGATCGCCAGACGGCATCCGCGATGGCCGAGCATCGGGTTGAATTCGTGCAGTTCATCAACACGCTGGCTGAGCTTTTCGACCGACACATCAATGACACTTGCAACTTCAGCGATTTCCTCATCGGTCTTGGGCAGGAACTCGTGCAATGGCGGATCGAGCAAGCGGATGGTGACCGGCAGGCCCTTCATGATTTCGAACAGTTCGATGAAATCGGAACGCTGCATCGGCAGCAGCTTGGCCAGTGCCGTGCGGCGTCCGCCTTCAGAGCCAGCCAGAATCATCTCGCGCATGGCGGTGATGCGGTCGCCGTCAAAGAACATGTGCTCGGTGCGGCACAGACCGATGCCTTCGGCGCCGAATGATCGGGCGGCGCGGGCATCAGCAGGGGTTTCGGCGTTGGTGCGGACCTTCATGCGCCGTGTGGCGTCGGCCCATTCCATGATCAGACCGAAATCACCGGAAAGTTCAGGCTGCAGCATGGCCACCGCGCCCTTGAGCACCTGGCCGGAGGAGCCGTCGAGCGTGATGACATCGCCCGCCTTCAAGGTGGTGCCGAGCGAGACCAGCGTGCCGTTGCGCGCATCGATGCGCAGACCGCCGGCGCCGGAAACACATGGCGTGCCCATGCCGCGGGCAACAACCGCCGCATGGCTGGTCATGCCCCCGCGCGAGGTGAGAATGCCTTCGGCAGCATGCATGCCGTGAATATCTTCCGGGCTGGTCTCAACCCGCACCAGAATGACCTTGCGGCCGGTCTTGGCCGCTTCGACGGCCTCGTCGGAGGTGAAGACAATTTCGCCTGTGGCCGCCCCAGGTGAGGCCGGCAGACCGGAGCCTATGATGTCGCGGGCCGCATGCGGATCGATGGTCGGATGCAGCAACTGGTCGAGCGAGGCTGGATCAATACGCATGACCGCTTCTTCGCGTGTGATCAGCTCTTCACCCGCCATGTCGACGGCAATCTTGAGTGCGGCCTTGGCCGTGCGCTTGCCCGACCGGGTCTGCAGCATCCACAGCTTGCCGGCCTGGATGGTGAATTCGAGATCCTGCATGTCGCGGTAGTGCCGCTCGAGCCGGTCGCAGATTGTCAGGAATTCGGCAAAGGCCTCGGGCATCAGTTTTTCCAGCGAAGGACGGTCGGAACCGGATTCGATGCGGGCAGCTTCGGTGATCGATTGCGGTGTGCGGATGCCGGCGACCACGTCCTCGCCCTGAGCGTTGACGAGAAACTCGCCGTAAAGCTCATTGGCGCCGGTCGAGGGATTGCGGGTAAAGGCCACGCCGGTGGCCGACTGATCACCGAGATTACCGAACACCATGGCCTGGACATTGACGGCCGTGCCCCAGGAAGCCGGAATTTCATGCAGCTGGCGGTAGGTGATGGCGCGGGCGTTCATCCAGCTGGCAAACACGGCGCCGATCGCGCCCCAGAGCTGCTGATGCGGATCCTGCGGAAACGGGACGCCGAGTTCTTCCTCGATGATCGCCATGTAGCGAGCGATGACTTCACGCCATTCATCAGCGCTCACATCGGTGTCGAGTTCATGGCCAAGACGGGCCTTTTCGTCCTCAAGGATCTCTTCAAACACTTCGTGATCGAGCCCCATGACCACGTCGGCATACATCTGGATGAAGCGGCGGTAGCTGTCGAAGGCAAAACGCTCGTCACCGGAATCGCGGGCCACGGCCAAAACTGTATCATCGTTGAGGCCAAGATTGAGCACGGTGTCCATCATGCCCGGCATCGAGGCACGGGCGCCGGAGCGGACGGAAAGCAGCAGCGGCTTTTCAGGATCGCCGAAGGCTCGGCCGGCAATCTTGCCGACATTGACCAGCGCATCGGTGACCGCAGCTTCGAGGCCGTCAGGCATCTTGCGCCCATTGTCGTAATACCAGACGCAGGCATCGGTGGTGATGGTCAGGCCCGGGGGCACCGGCAGGCCGAGATTGCACATTTCGGCCAAGTTGGCGCCCTTGCCGCCCAGCAGATTGCGATCGGCAGCAGAGCCTTCAGCTTGCCCGTCACCAAAAGTGTAGACCCACTTCGTCATCACTCGACCTTCCTCGTCCAGAACCGCAACGCTGCCAATCCGAGGCTCCCGCTTCCGGTTTCCCGGGCAGTTGCCGAACCGGCAAGACGCTGTTTTCAATAACCCTTGTCTGGGGTGCTAAGCGCATGACGCGTGAAATACAATGCGCAATCTGGCCTATAAGTCGACTAAATCGATCCAACAGGGCACAATGGCGATTGTGTTCTCTCCGGCTGCGGCTAAGACGGGCCGGGCGGCTCAGCAGAGGGGTTTTCGGCCCATCCTGTCTCGTTGCGGCTGTCACGACGCATCACTTCAAGCAACTTAAAGTGATGGTATCAGCGGGATTTTCCCCGGCCGTAGGGAAAGTCACACTGGACCCGGCAAGCGCAGCACTTTAACAGGAAATGATTCCGGCTGTGTCTAGGGCTCGCGGCCGGAAACCGGATCCGGTTTGAGCCCCGAGGCACTTGCATCATGTCGTCTGCACCCCGCCAACCCGTCCCATTCGTTGATCTCGGCGCCCAGAAGCTGCGCATTCGGGACCGCATTGATGCGGCAATCGGCGCAGTGCTGGACCACGGGCAATTCATCATGGGACCGGAAGTGGCCGAGCTGGAACGGCAACTCGCCGCTCATAGCGGTGCCGCACACGCGATCGCCTGTTCTTCGGGCACAGACGCGCTGGCAATGGTGCTGATGGCCAAGAACGTGAAGCCCGGCCAGGCGATTTTCTGCCCCGCTTTCACCTTTGTCGCGACCGCCGAAGTGGTGGCGTGGCTTGGTGCGCATATCTGGTTTGTCGATGTCGATTCCGACACCTTCAACATGGATCCGGCCTCGCTTGAGACGGCGATTGCCAACGCCCGCGACGCAGGCCACGAGCCTGTCGGCGTCATCCCGGTCGATCTTTTCGGCGTGCCCGCCGACTATGACGCTGTCTCCAAGATCGCATCGCGCGAAGGGTTGTGGGTTCTGGGCGACGGCGCGCAGGCTTATGGCGCGCGCTACCACAACCGGCGGGTCGGCACGCTGGCGATGGCTACCGCGACGAGCTTCTTCCCGGCCAAACCGCTTGGTGCTTATGGCGATGGCGGCGCGGTCTTCACCGACGACGCCGAGCTTGCCGAGACGCTGCGCTCGATCCTGTTTCACGGCAAGGGCGCCAACCAGTATGACAATGTGCGCATCGGCATGACCGGCCGGATCGATACGATGCAGGCCGCCATTCTGATCGAGAAACTGGCGATCTTCGACGACGAGATCGAAGCCCGCAACCGGATTGCGGCGCGTTACACCTCGCTGCTCAAAGACCATGTCGCAACACCGGTGGTGCCGGACGGGCTGCAGTCGGTCTGGGCACAATACACCATCAAGCTGCCGGAAGGCGCCGACCGGGCCGCCATCCAGGCCAAGCTCAAGGACGAAGGCGTGCCGAGTGCGGTCTATTATGCCAAGCCGCTGCACCGTCAGGATGCCTACAGCCACCACGGCATGGCCGGCGGCGCCCTGCCGGTGACCGACATGCTGTCAGACTGCGTTCTGAGCCTGCCGATGCATCCCTATCTCGATGAAGAAACCCAGGACCGGGTTGTCGCGGCACTGATTGCCGCGCTGTAAATCGTCGGCATTGCCTCGTCAGTAACCAGTCAGCGGGCCATTGCTGCCATGCGGCGGATGAACTCGGCACAGGCTTCAGGTGCTGTGACAGGGATCATGTGGCCGCGGCCGGGCAAGGTTTCATAGACAAGACCATGGGCCTGCAGCACAGCTCCATGCAGATCGGGCGAGAGCAGCCGGTCATCGGCGCCAAACAGAATACCGCCGGGAACGGCGATCTCGGTCGCGTAGCGCGCCTGCTGGGCCGGCATCGAGGCTGTCACACCGTGCAAATCGTTCGATGCTCCGATGAAGGATTTTGGTCGCAATCCGAGAACGCCCCCGCCCTTGACCATGAAATCGTCCGGCACCTTTTCCGGGGCGAAGATCCGAGCCACGACCGTCTCGGACGTCATCCTGGTGATCGGGGCTGCGATCGTGTGGCCGATCAGGCGGCGCATGACCGGAAAACGGATCACCAGCGGTTTGAACACCGCCGGCGGCTGGGGAATGACGGCGGTGAGCGGGCACAAAAGCGCCAGTGCGCCAATCGGCTGCCTGTTCTGAAGCACCATCGCAAGCGCCAGTGCGCCGCCGAGCGAATGGCCGACCAGAACCGGGTTCTCGACGCCGAGCTTGGCGAGGAACTCGCTGATCATGTCGGCCTGTGCCGGCAACTCCGCCAATGCGCCGTCAGTCCGGGTGGAATAGCCGGAACCCGGTCGATCAATGGTGATGACGCGGAAGTCAGCCGAGAGTTGCTCCACCAGTGCATAGGTGAAGTTGTGCATGTTGCCGGCCAAGCCATGGATCAGCACGAGGGGCTGGCCGTCGCGCGGACCGGTATCGGTGTAGTGGATCGTGCCACCGGTGACCGGCAGGATTTCGCCTGCCTGCGGCACGGCTTGTTCCGCACCGGCAGCGAGCTTGCGCGTCCACAGCCAGCACGCAGCCAGCGCAAGCACCACAACCAACACGACCGAAATGAATATGGACACCGAGCGAACTCCCCTACCCCGTCGTCAAAGGCGATTTCACCCCAGACAAGTGGGCGGAGTATCTGCTGCAAGGGTGAAGGCGTCAATCGGGCTGGCCTGGCGGAGGCGGCTCGCGCGAAAGGACGCCGGGTCCGGTCGCTCAAACAACTTCGCGCAGTTGCTCGGCGGTTTGCAGGTCAACCGACACGAGCTGGCTGACGCCCTGCTCGGCCATGGTGACGCCGAACAGACGGTTCATGCGGGCCATGGTGATCGGGTTGTGGGTGATGATGACAAAACGGGTCTCGGTCGAGGCCGCCATTTCGTCCATCAGGTTGCAGTAGCGCTCGACATTGTGGTCATCGAGCGGGGCGTCGACCTCGTCGAGCACGCAGATCGGCGCCGGGTTGGTCAGAAACACCGCGAAGATCAGCGCCATGGCGGTGAGCGCCTGTTCGCCACCCGAGAGCAGGGTCATGGTCTGCGGCTTCTTGCCCGGCGGGCGGGCGAGGATCTCGAGCCCGGCTTCGAGCGGATCGTCGGATTCGATCAACTGCAGTTCGGCCGTGCCGCCACCGAATAGGTGGGTGAACAGGCGCTGGAACTGGGCGTTGACAATGTCGAAAGCGACCAGCAAACGGTCGCGGCCTTCCTTGTTCAGGCTCTGGATGCCGGCACGCAGTTTCTTGATGGCGTCTATGACGTCCTCACGCTCGGTGACGATCAGGTTGAGCCGATCCGAGAGCTCTGCCTGCTCTTCCTCGGCGCGCAAATTGACCGCGCCCAGGCGTTCGCGCTCGATCTTGAGACGTTCGAGATTGCGCTCGACCTGCGCCGGGTCAGGCAATGGCGCATCGGCGGTCAGGCCTGAATGGCGCAATGCCTCATGCGGTTCGCAATTCAGCGCCTCGCGGATGCGCGCTTCACCATCCTCGCGGCGCTCGCGTGCGGCCATCAGCCGTTCTTCGGCGCGACCGCGGCCTTCGCGACCTTGCGACAGCGCGCCGATGGCCTCGGTGGCGGCCTTGTCGGCCTCGCGTGATTTGGTCTCTGCCAATGCCAGCTTGTCAGCAGCCTCCTGACGGCGATTTTCAGCTTCTGACAGCTGGTTCATCAACTGTCGCCGGCGGGCGGCAATTTCATCGGGGGCTTCGGCGATGCCGGCAACTTCCGCCGCCGCCTCGTCCGAGCGGGTCCGCAGCGCGGCAAGATGGCTTTCGGCATTGGCCGCACGTTCAAGCCAGCTTGTACGTTCAGTTCCAATCGCGGCCAGTCTGCGTGCGCGCGCAGCGTTTTCGCGCTCCAGCCCCTCGTGCGCGGCGCGGGCCTCGGCAAGACCACCGCGATCAGTGGCGACCTGGGCATTGACCTGGGTAAGTGCCGCGTCCAGCCCGGCCATGTCCGGGCAGGACTTGAGCGAGTGCTGCGCTTGTTCAAGCGCCTCGACGATCTCAGCCAACTGCGCGCCAACCTGGGCGCGGGATTCGGTGAGCACCGCCCTGCGATTGGACAACTCGCCCGACGCCCGCTCGGCGCTGGCAAGGTCGTCCCGGGTCCGGGTGACGCTCTGGTTGGCCACGCGGATGAGATCGCGCGCGGCGCGGCTTTCATTGACCTTGGCCAAAACCGCAGCCTCGCTTTGCGTCAACGCTTCCTCGACCTGGCGCAATGCCTTGGTGGCAATGACGACTTCTTCGTTAAGGTCCGCCAGGCGGTTCTTCTGCTCCAGCCTGAGGGCAGCAGGCGTCGGCGCATCGGCGGAAGCGACATAGCCGTCCCAGCGGAACACTGCGCCGTCACGGGTCACCAGGCGCTGTCCCGGTTTCAGCGTTGCGTGCAAAACCCTGCCGTGGTCTTCGTCGGCGACCAGTCCGATATGAGCCAGTCGGCGCGCAAGCTCCTGCGGCGCACGCACATGGGTCGAGAGTGGCGTGACGCCATCGGGCAGCGCCGCATCCTGAGCGGTGGTCTCCATTTTGGCCCAGTGCGCCGGGGCTGCGGGATCAAGCGGCAGATCAAGATCATCGCCCAGCGCTGCACCGAGTGCGGTCTCATAGCCGCGATCGACCTTGATCTGCTCGACCACGGGGGGAAACTGATCCGAGCCCTGACCTGCATTGAGCATGCGGGCGATGGTCTTGGCTTCGGTTTCGATGGCGTTGAGCCGGGCCTTGGCCTCGGTGACCGGCTGTCTAGCTGCGGCTTCAGCCTCACGTGCGGCTTCAAGCGCGCTTTCAATCTCGGCGAGTGCTTTTTCGGCCTCGGCCAGCGCTTTTTCCGCGTTTTCAGTGTCCTGGCGCTTTAAAGCCGGATCGGGAAGGTCGGCGATCTTCTGGGCAATGCCGGCAAGGTCCGCATCCTGGCTGGCGATCTGGCGATCAAGACGGGCCTTGCGTTCGGTGGTCTCGCGGATCAGTCGTTCGAGCTGGGTACGCTCGGCAGCAGCTTCCGCACGTTCGGCAGTGACAACACCTAGCGATGTTTCGCTTTCGCCAAGCTTTGCCTGCGCCGCCTCAAAGGCCGCCTTCAAAGCAGCAGTGCGTTCGCCGCTGCCTTCCAGCACTGTTTTGAGTTCGGCCTCTTCTTCGGAGAGCCGTTGCATGATGCCGGCATTGTCGGCGATCAGGCGTTCCTCCCGCTCGATGTCGTCCTTGAGCTGGGCCATGCGGCGGTCGAGCTCTTCCCTGCGGCGGGCAATGCGTTCGGCCTCCTCGTCGATCTGGGTGCGGGCGATCTGCAGCCGCTGCAGGGCAGCCGCTGCAGCCGCCTCGGCCTCGCGCAACTCGGGCAGCTTGTGTGCCGCGATGGCTTGGGTCTTGGCGGCTTCCATCTGTGCCTGCGCCAGTTCAGCCACCTGGGATGTGGCCTGAGAGAGCGCACTTTCGGCCTCCCCTTCCTGGCTCTTGGCGATCGACCAGCGCAGATGCAAAAGCGTTGCCTCGGCCTGGCGCACTTCGGCCGAGAGGATCTTGAAGCGGTTGGCCTGGCGAGCCTGACGCTTGAGGCTTTCGACCTGGGATTCAAGCTCGGAGGTCACATCGTCGAGGCGCTCGAGATTGGTTTCAGCGGCGCGCAGCCTGAGTTCAGCCTCATGACGGCGGGAATGCAGGCCGGAAATCCCGGCTGCCTCTTCGAGCAATTGTCTGCGTGCCTGCGGCTTCGCCTGGATCAGCTCGCCGATACGCCCCTGCCCGACCATCGATGGCGAACGGGCGCCGGTGGAGGCATCGGCAAACAGCAGCTGCACATCCTTGGCGCGGGCTTCCTTGCCATTGATGCGGTAGACCGAGCCGGACTCGCGCTCGATGCGGCGGGTGACCTGAATTTCATCGGAATTGTTGAAAGCTGCGGGCGCGGTGCGGTCGGAATTGTCGAGATAGAGGCCGACCTCGGCAGTGTTGCGCGCCGGACGGTTGCCGGAGCCCGAAAAGATCACATCATCCATGCCCGAGGCGCGCATGTTCTTGTAGGAATTCTCGCCCATCACCCAACGCATGGCCTCGACAAGATTGGACTTGCCGCAGCCATTGGGCCCAACCACGCCGGTCAGACCGCGCTCAATGACGAATTCGGTTGGTTCAACGAAGGACTTGAAGCCCAGAACCCGCAATTTGGTGAACTTCATGACCGGGTCCTCCGGTCACAGGCATTCATCGACACAGCAACGCATCCCTTGCGGTCAGACCGCAAGGGATTGATACGCGATGCCCGCTCAGAGCAGCGGGTCGATGATTGCCGACATGACGTCAACCGACATATTCCCCGGATACCGCTTGCCGTTGATGAAGAAGGTCGGTGTGGACTGTACACCAAACTCGTTTCCGGCCTTGGTTCTTACCGCATTGACATCATCCAGAAGCTTCTGGTTCGTCAAGCAAGCCTCAAAGGACTCCTGTGTAAAACCGGCCAAACGGGCGATTTGCAGCAAGGCTTCGCGGCCATCAGGCGCGGTCGCCCATGTACGTTGCTGCTTGAACATGACATCGACCATCGGGAAAAACTGGTTTTCCGGTGCGCAGCGGGCCAGCATGATGGCAGCAGCCGCACGCGGATCGAACGGAAACTCGCGCAGAACGAAACGCACCTTGCCTGTGTCGACGTATTTCTCGACCAGCGGCTTGAAGTTGTCTTCGTGGAAAGAGGCGCAATGCGGACAGGTCATCGACATGTATTCGACGATAGTGACAGGCGCGTTCTCGTCGCCAAGCGTCATTTCCTTGAGCGGGCCGGCTTCCATCAGCTCAGCCACGTCAACTTCACCATCGGCCGCGGGTGCCGCGACTGAACTTTCGGTTGATCCGGTGGTTTCCTGCGACACCGGGGCAAGTTCCGCGGTTTCGGTGGTCTCAACCGCAGAGGTATCTGATGCCTGCGGCGTCTGATCAGACGAGTCCGAACAGGCCGTCAAGGTCAGCGCGAGCAGCGAAACACCCGCAGCGGCGGTCAGTCGGGAGGTCAAACGAAACATGCAAATCACCCATTGTCTGGAAATATCAATATTACCGCGCTCAAACAGTTGCCTGTTTCAAACGCAGCCGGCGCCCGGTGCCTTCCGGCCAACACCATTCCTGCCTCATTTCCTATAGCGTCAAATGTGGCCAAACAAGTGCAAGATGTTCACGCAGCCGTGATCACGAAGCGAACGCGCCGCGAAAGTGGCAAACCTAGCGCTTGGGCTTGCGGGCGAGCACTCCGGTGCCCAGACGTTCCAACGCCTCCCGCAGACGCGGGTCCTCGACCTCGGCCAGCATGCCGGCAAGCCGGCTCTTTTCCTTGGCATCAAGCGGTCGCGCCTTGGGTTTCTGCGATGGCACGTGGATCGCTTTCTGGATAATCTTGATCTGCGAGATGGCGCGAAAACCGAAGAAGCTGTTAACCCTCGAGATCAGTTCGGCTTCCTGATGCATCAGAAACAATGCACGTGCGCCTTCGCAGGCAATGGTCAAAAGGCCCGGCGCGAAACCGGCGCCGGTTTCGTCAGGACCATCCTGGCGCGGCCAGCGGATCCGCTCGGGCCGTGAGCAGTCGGCGAACTGCTCGCCGGCAATCTCATCCCAGGATGCAAGCAGCAACGTGTTGATGCCGGCACGCTTGGCCAGGATCGGATCGATCAGGCCATTGGCAATTTCGGCGATCTGCAGACTGCCCTTGCGGGTGAACGGCTTTGCCATTCGGCGATTTCTCCCTGACCCTGCCAGTTCCTGTTGCCAAGCCCATCCCGGCACTGGACAACCTGCCTTGGCGGATTGCGCCGGACGGCCCGGCAGGACATGATCCGGCATTGTGTTCATTTCGAAGCGCACTACTTCGTAAAGCACATTTCCTTCCTACCGCTGCATGAGTTCAATGTCATCTGCCGAGCCCTCCGATACCGCGCCTGAAATTGCGTCCCCGCTGCTTGCCTGGTACGACCGGCATGCCCGCGCCCTGCCCTGGCGGGTGAGCCCGGCGGACCGAGGCCACGGCGTGGTTGCCGATCCCTACCGGATCTGGCTGTCGGAGATTATGCTGCAGCAGACCACCGTGCAGGCAGTCAAACCCTATTTCGAGAGCTTTGCCACGCGCTGGCCAACCGTCAGCGACCTTGCCGCAGCCGACACCGAGGACGTGATGAAGGCCTGGGCCGGGCTTGGCTATTATTCCCGCGCCCGAAACCTGAAAAAATGCGCCGACGTGGTGGCAGCCGAGCATGGCGGGAAGTTTCCGGAGACCGAAGAAGGCCTGCTCGCCCTGCCCGGCATTGGGCCCTACACGGCGGCAGCCATCGCGGCGATTGCCTTTGATCAGCCGGCCGCGGTTGTCGACGGCAATATCGAACGGGTGTTCACACGGCTTTTTGAAATCGCGACGCCGCTGCCAGCGGCCAAGTCGGAAATCCGCGCGGTTGTGGCAGAGGCGAGCCCCGGTGACCGGCCAGGTGACTTCGCCCAGGCGCTGATGGATCTGGGTGCCACCATTTGTACGCCCAAGCGTCCGGCCTGCGCGCTGTGCCCGATTGATCATTTCTGCCAGGCGCGCCGTACCGGCAATCAGGAGCAGTATCCTGTCAAACTGCCGAAAAAGACAAAGCCGGTCCGGCTCGGCGCTGCCTTCGTGGCAGAACGCAGTGATGGCGCGGTGCTGCTGGTCAAGCGCCCGGACAAGGGGTTGCTCGGCGGTATGAGTGGCGTTCCAACCAGCAATTGGACAGTGCGGGCGGATGGAGAGACCGGCACAAAAGCAGCACCTTTTGAGGGGGATTGGCGCTGCAAGGGCGTGATTTCACATGTGTTCACACATTTTGAATTGCGGCTGGAGGTTTTTCATGCGGTTGTCACCAACCCGCCCGATCATGAGGGCTGGTGGAGTGACGGCGATTCGCTGCCCGGCGAAGCGCTGCCAACGGTGATGAAAAAGGCGTTGAGTGCCGCTTTCCCCGAACTGTTCAGAAAAGGCAGGTCATGAGCGAGACAAACCAGCAAGCGGGAGGCCAACCGGTTCGGCACATCGTGTTCGACATCGGCAAGGTGCTGATCCATTACGATCCGAACATTCCCTACAGCCGTCTGATCCCCGACGAGGCCGAGCGCGAGGCGTTCTTTGGCACAGTCTGCACGCATGAATGGAATCTCGAGCAAGACCGTGGACGCGATTGGGCCGACGCCGAGGCGCTGCTGATCGCCGAGCATCCGGACAAGGAAGAGCTGATCCGGGCGTTTCGCTTGCACTGGCACGAAATGGTGAGCCATGCCTATGACGACAGTGTCGACATCATGCTCGACCTGATCCAGCAGGGCCGCGACGTGACCATGCTGACAAATTTTGCCGCCGACACGTTCAAGCAAGCCCGAGAGATGTTTCCGTTCCTGAAGGTGCCGCGCGGTGTGACCGTGTCGGGCGAGATCGGCATGATCAAGCCGGACCGCGAGATTTATGACCGCCACGTCCAGAACTTCGACCTGGATCCCGCAGCATGCCTGTTCATCGACGACAGTGAAAAGAATGTCGAGGGCGCCATCGCGGCCGGTTGGCAGGCGGTGCATTTCACAAGCGCAGCCGAGCTTCGCGATGATCTGGGCCGACTGGCCGATTTCTGAACGCTTGGGGCTCAACTGCTCGCGTCTGCACGGTTACCCGCTGAACGTAACGATGGCCGTGTCTGGCAAGACGCATTGCATCGTGGAAATTACCACAACTTGCGAGTTCGGCGCCCGGCAGGTGGGACCCGCCGGGCGCCTGTGCAACGTTACAATTGCCCCGTCAGCGCCAGTATGATGACGACCAGAAGCACCAGACCGAGGATACCGGACGGGCCATAGCCCCAGCTGCGGGCATGCGGCCAGGTCGGCACGGCGCCGATCAACAAGACGATCAGAATGATAATGAGCAGAGTTGAAATTCCCATGGCGAACACGCCCTCCATTGTTGCAGTTCGTGGCAACAACACCTGAGTGCCGGATTGGTTCCAGCTTGGTTCATCTGCTCAGGTGGCGGGAGCCTCGTCCGGCTCTTCCTCCTCGTCAGCCGCCGGTCGTCCCGACAGGAATTGACCGAAAGCGTGCATCGAGTCGAAGTTGTCGCAGAGCACCTTGATGCCAACCAGTATGGGCACCGCCATCAAGGCGCCGACCAGGCCCCAGAGCCAGCCCCAGACGGTCACGGTCAGGAATACGGCCACGATGTTGAGTTCGAGCCTGCGGCCAACAATCAAGGGTGTCAGGAAATTGCCTTCGATGGTGGTGAGACCGAAGTAGATTGCCGGGGCAATCAAGGCCGTTCCAAGTGTCGGATAAACCACCATCGCGGTCGCAGCCAGCGCTGCGGTACCGGCCCACGCCCCGATGAAGGGAAGGAAATTCAGGATGGCGGCAATGCAGCCCCACATGACGGGGTTTGGCATGCCGTAGAGCCACAGACAGGAGCCGATCACCGTGCCCAACCCGGTATTGATCAGGGTTATCGTGAACAGATAGCGCGACACCTGACGTTCAACGTCATAGATCACCCGCAGCGCCCGTTTTTTCTCGCTCATCAAGGGCATGATGCCGACGACTTTTTCGTAAAAGAGGGTCCCGGTAGAGAGCAGAAAAAGGGCCAGAATCAGCGCAACCACAAAAGTGGTGAGACCGCTGAATGCATTTGACGCGGCGGCGGTGAGCAGAGCCGGTTGCTGGACGACAACCTTCTGGGCTTCGTCTGCACCTGCGCCCTGCGCCAGCGTCTCGACCTGCTCGGACGCCTCCTTCACGGCTTCAATCTCGTCGCGGTACTCGGCGAATTTTTCCCTGATCTTGATGCCGGTCTCGGGCGCGGATGCAACAAGGTCCGTGATCGGTCCCGAAAGCGAGTAGGCGCCGAAACCAAGGCCTCCAGCGAGGCACACGATCATCAAGAGAGCGGAAATTCCAGCTGGAATGCCACGCTTTTCGGCAAACCGGACAACGGGCCTCAGGGTCAGGGCAATCAGCACACCCAGAACCATTGGCATGACCACATCCTGGGCCACGAACAAGACCTGCGCAATGATGACAAGAAAGATGCCGATCAGCACCCGCTTGATCGTCGTGAGGTCCGGATTGGTAAAAGGCGTCTGCGCGTCCATGATTTACCTCATCCGAAATGGGAAAAGCCACGTCCGGCGCAGGACGTGGCCAGTTTGCTAAAAATTCGTTCCGACCGTCAAACCTTGTTGCCCAAGGCACCCTTGAGGTCGCCTGAGACATCCTGCGCGGCGCCCTTGACCTTCTGGGTCTTGCCCTCGGCCTGAAGGGACTTGTTGCCGGTCGCCTTACCGACAGCGTCCTTGGTCTCTCCGGCAACCTTGTTGCCAGCGGCCTTTGTCTTGTCGATCAACTTTCCCATATCGAAATCTCCGTTTGATTCCGCCAAAAGTGTGGCCGGGTCACGCAAGAATTGTCTTGCCTGTCACAACGTCAGAGAAGGGATTTGGTTCAATCCAGAATGTAGCAATACACACTGGCGGTTTTGATCCGGCATATCAAGCGGCTCGCTTTCGCAGACCCGGTTCACGCCCACTCTCAGCAACAGATCTCTTGCGCAACAGGGCGGGTCTGAAAGCGGACGCCCGGGATGTGCGACACATCCCGGGCGCTGCATGTCCGGCGGTGACTGAAGGTACTTGACGCCCGCCGGATCTGGTGTCCGGGCTTACCCGGCGCGCGCCATCTCCTTGCGGATGTCTGCGCGGAAGTCATCAATGAGCTTGAGGCCGTCGGGCGTTTCAACATGCCAAAAGGTCCAACCATTGCAGGCGTCGAAGCCCTGCACGATCGCTCCGACCTTGTGGATCGACCCCGCCTGGCCGTTGGCGACCAGCGTTCCGTCGGCGCGCACGATCGCCTGATGCTTGCGCTTGGCATCGTGCAGCACATCACCGGGTTTGATGTGGCCGGCCTCGATCAGCACGTTGAAGGCGACACGCGGTTCGGCGCGCTTTCCGGTCATCACGGTGAGCTCGTTCTTGCCCAGCGGTTCGACCGCATCGATGCGGGCGCGTGCTGCGTCGATGTAGTCCTGTTCACGCTCGATGCCGACGAAATGACGGCCGAGACGGCGGGCCACAGCACCGGTGGTGCCGGAACCGAAGAACGGGTCAAGCACCACATCACCGGGCTTGGACGAGGCCATCAAGACGCGCGCCAGCAACGCTTCAGGTTTCTGGGTTGGATGCACCTTCTTGCCATCCTCGCCCTTCAGCCGCTCGGCACCGGTGCAGATCGGGAACAGCCAATCAGAGCGCATCTGCACATCGTCATTCGATGCTTTCATCGCTTCGTAATTGAAGGTGTAACTCTTGGCGTTCTGATCACGCGAAGCCCAGATCATGGTCTCGTGGGCGTTCTGGAACCGGCGCCCACGGAAATTCGGCATCGGGTTGGTCTTGCGCCAGACTACGTCATTGAGCAGCCAGAAGCCGATGTCCTGCAACTGCGAGCCGACGCGGAAGATGTTGTGGTAGGAGCCGATCACCCAGATGGTGCCGTTGGGCTTGAGCACCCGGCGGCAGGCCATCAGCCAGGCACGGGTGAAGGCATCATAGGCGGCAAAACTGTCGAACTGATCCCAGTGATCGTTGACCGCGTCGACCACTGACTGATCCGGGCGGGCAAGATCACCGCCAAGCTGCAGATTGTACGGCGGGTCGGCGAAAATGACATCGACGGAGTTTGACGGGAGCGCTTCGAGTGCTGCCACACAGTCCCCCTTGATGATGGTATCGAGCCAGGACTGGCGCGTGTCATTGACGGCAGAAATTCCGGAAAGCGAAACAGATCGGGCCATTTGATACTCACATTACTCAGACGCAACAACTGAGCATCATGGTTACCGAACAGGGTAAACATCTGGTGAATGCAGATCCGGTTGCCGACTTCAACCCGTGTCATACCGCGACGGCAGCTGCTTCGAACTTCGATCAGGCATTCCTTCACAACCAGCTCGGAAGGGATCAAACCGATATCGCAATGGCAATGATTTCAAAGCGATAACAATGGCGTGGTGCTCAGACGCCACTCGTTTCAGGCAACCACGAACACTGCAGCGCAGACAGTTGAATTTTCCTGCACTTGTCTGTCATGAAGGCTTGCTATAGGTCCGGGCCACTCCCCTAACCTCTGCGCAAATCCGAATACAGGAACATTTCCATGGCTGGTTTCGACCTCATCATCTTCGACTGCGACGGCGTGCTGGTCGACAGCGAGATCATTGCCGCACAGGTTGAATCAAAGCTTTTGTCTGACGCGGGATACCCCATCACGGCGGAAGAACTGGCCGAGCGTTTTGCCGGGCTGACCTGGAAGGACATTCTGTTCGAAGTCGAGCGCGAATCCAGCATTCCGTTTTCGGCCACCCTGCTTGATGCCTCCGAGGCGCTGCTGGACAAGAAACTGGGCCGGGAAGTCCGTGCCATTGACGGAGCGGCTCAGGCGATCGCTCGGATCCCCGGGCCGCGCTGCATATGCTCCAACTCTTCGGCGCACCGTCTGAAAGCCATGCTGGCCCGCACGGGGCTGGACCGTCTGTTCGGCGAGCGTGTCTACTCGGCCAAGGAAGTCGGTGAAGGCCGCACCAAGCCGGCACCGGATGTGTTTCTCCACGGCGCCGAGCAATTTGATGCCAAACCTTCAAATGTGCTGGTGGTCGAGGATTCAGAGCACGGTGTTCATGCTGCAGTTGCGGCCGGTATGCGCGTGGTCGGTTTCACCGGCGGATCGCACAGCTATCCCGGTCATGCCGACAAGCTGACCGAAGCGGGCGCAGAAACCGTCATCAACCGGATGGCCGAGCTTCCCGCCACGGTAGAAGCGCTTGCGGGCTGGTCCGAACTGCTCTGAACAGGTTGGCGGATTTCTGACGGCAGCACGGTTCAACGATGCAGGATCAGGGCGTGTCGTAGGGCCCCGGGTCAAATCCTGCATAGAGCTTTGCTGTGCGGGACGTGCTGGCCGGGAACGTGACCGTGGCATTGGTGTAGATGAACTGCTGCGCCGGACCGCCTTCGACGAGGGCGACAGGATGCTTCTGCAATTCCGAATAAAGCACGTTTTCCCCGTTCAACACAGCAACGCGGAATGGCAGATCAACATTGCCGGTCTTGGCCTGCGGCCCACCGACCACGCGGCCCGAGACAACAACCGTCATGACCATCTGATCGCCCGAAATGCGGCACTGGCGCGTGGTATCGCTGATTGACGCCTGGTGGATCACCTTGGCCGGATCACCGTCACCGCCCTTTGAATAGGTGGTGTAGTAGGCCGTGCCTTCCCTGAGGATGACCGCCGGACAGGCGCCTTGAACCACGGCTGCATTTGTTGCCGCATCAACGGCAGGCTGCTGGTTGTCTCCGCCCCCAAGCACAGAGCGGGGATCGGCTGATGTGCAGCCGGCAATCAGAGCTGCGCTGAGCAGAACCGGGGCGAAACGCAATAAACTTTGTGACACGATAACCCTACCTTCATTCACCCGATGCAAAAGACCACCTCTCTAACAGGTGTGTGGCCTTTGCATGACGACCGCCCATGGTCTATATCAGCCGCGCGGCGGAAAATCGACCGGCGTTATCTCATCTTGCGCGATCCGCGTCCACCACCGGAGAACATGTCTGTGGACTATATTTCGACACGGGGCGACGCGCCCGCACTCAAGTTCAGCGATGCGCTTCTGGCAGGCCTTGCCCGCGACGGCGGCCTGTATGTTCCGCGTGAATGGCCGCAATTTTCCCGCAAGGACATTCGGGCGATGCGCGGCCAAAGCTACCAGGAGATCGCCTTCCGGGTAATCGAGCCTTTCACGGCAGGTGAAATCGAATCGGACGCGCTTCGTTCGATGATTGACGAGGCCTATGCGACCTTCCGTCACCCCGCGGTCGCACCGCTGGTGCAAAGCGGCGCGAATTCCTTCGTGCTCGAGCTGTTTCACGGCCCGACGCTGGCATTCAAGGATGTGGCGATGCAGCTGATCGCGAGGCTGATGGACCATGTGCTGGCCAAGCGCGGCGAGCGGGCAACAATCGTCGGCGCGACATCGGGCGACACCGGGGGCGCCGCAATCGACGCATTTGCGGGCCGTGACCGGACTGATATCTTCATCCTGTTTCCCGAAGGCCGGGTGTCGCCGGTGCAGCAGCGGCAGATGACGACATCGAAGGCCTCCAATGTGCATGCGATGGCGCTGAAGGGCAATTTCGACGATTGCCAGGATCTGGTCAAAGCCATGTTCAACCATGTCGGATTTCGTGATCAGGTTCGCCTGTCCGGCGTCAATTCGATCAACTGGGCACGGATCATGGCCCAGATCGTCTATTATTTCACTTCCGCGGTTTCACTCGGTGCACCGGACCGGAAAGTCTCGTTTACGGTGCCGACCGGCAATTTCGGCGATATCTTTGCCGGCTATTGCGCCAAGCGGATGGGACTGCCGATAGCCAAGCTGGTGATCGCGACCAACGAGAATGACATTCTCGCCCGGACCATGAGAACCGGGCGCTACGAGATGCGCGGCGTCAGCCCGACCACATCGCCATCAATGGACATCCAGATTTCGTCGAACTTCGAACGGCTGCTGTTTGACGCCCATGACCGCGACGCAGAAGCCGTGCGCCGGGCCATGTCGGGCCTCAAACAATCGGGTGCCTTCGACATCGCCGAGCCGGCGCTCAAAGCCATCCGCAAGGAGTTCCGTGCAGGCCGGGCGAGCGAACGCCAGGTCAAGGCGATGATCCGCGATGTGCAGGCCGAAACCGGCTACGTGCTTGATCCGCATACTGCCGTGGCGATGCATGTTGCCGCCCGGATGGAAAAGCCGGCGGCAGCGATGATCACACTCTCAACCGCGCATCCGGCCAAGTTTCCGGACGCCGTAAAAAACGCCTGTGGTATTGACCCCGCGCTCCCGTCGTGGCTCTCTGACCTGATGCAACGGGAGGAACGGTTCAGCGTCGTGCCCAATGAACAGGATGCGGTTGAAAACCATATTCTGTCACTGACACGGGCCACGCGATGAGCCGGGGAAAGTGACATTATGAAAGTCAAGACGACACGCCTGAGCAACGGCGTCACGGTGGTAACCGAGACCATGCCCCACCTCGAGAGCGTGGCTCTCGGCGTTTGGGTGAAATCCGGCTCCCGTGACGAAAGCGCGCAAGAGCATGGCATCGCTCACCTGCTCGAGCACATGGCGTTCAAGGGAACGCACAAGCGCAGCGCCCGTCAGATCGCCGAAGAGATCGAGAATGTCGGTGGTGAGGTCAACGCCGCAACCTCGACCGAAACCACGGCCTATTACGCCCGCGTACTCCGGGACAACGTGCCGCTCGCCGTCGACATTCTGCATGACATCCTGACCAATTCGGTTTTCGACGAGGCTGAACTGACGCGCGAAAAACATGTCATCCTGCAGGAAATCGGCGCCGCCAACGACACCCCGGACGACGTGGTCTACGACAAGTTCACCGAAGCGGCATTCCGCGACCAGACCATTGGCCGACCTATCCTTGGCACGCCCGAGACGGTAAAGGCGTTTACGCCGGATCAGATCCGGGCTTACCTTGCGCGCCATTACACCGGTGACCGGATCGTTGTGGTGGCCGCCGGTGCAGTGGATCACGAGGCATTCGTCAAACTGATCGATGACAGCTTCGGCCAGAGCATCAAGCCGACGGGCACGCTTTTGCGCACAATTCCGACCGCCAGCTACACTGGCGGGGATTACCGTGAAGGCCGCGACCTGATGGATGCGCAGGTGTTGATCGGCTTTGAAGGCCGCGCCTACCAAGTGCGGGATTTCTATTGCTCGCAACTTCTTGCCAACATTCTGGGTGGTGGCATGTCGTCGCGGCTGTTCCAGGAAGTCAGGGAAAAGCGCGGCCTGTGCTATTCGGTCTATGCCTTCCACTGGGGATTCTCGGATTCGGGCCTGTTCGGCGTTCACGCTGCAACCGGCTCGGAAGATCTGGCAGAACTTATTCCGGTCATCCTGTCGGAACTTGCCAAGACCGCTGACGGTGTCGAAGAGCAGGAGATCAACCGTTCACGCGCACAGGTGCGCTCAGGCCTGCTGATGGCTCAGGAGAGCCCGGCCGCTCGGGCAAGCCAGATCGCACGACAGATGCTGCTGTTTGGCCGTCCGGTGAGCAATGATGAGTTGATGGAGCGACTGGCCAATCTCACACCACAAAGATTGTCCGATCTTGCCGGCAAGCTGTTTTTCGACACACCCATTACCGTGTCGGCGATCGGACCTGTGGACAAGCTTCTGTCGGTCTCCGATATGGCTCAAGCGCTTGGTCAACATGGCGAGCGAACAGCGGCTGCCGAATAAAGCCTAAGGATTGTCTCTGCCATGGCGCCTCCGGTGTTTCGTTTCCGCAACCGGACCCAGGAAGAGTTCCGGATAGAGGGACGCACAACCTACCTCCGCAACCCGGTAATCGGCGATTTTGCCGAGTGGAGCCGGTTGCGTGCGGAGAGCCGGGTTTTCCTCGAGCCGTGGGAGCCGCGCTGGTCAGACGATGATCTCACCCGTCCGTCTTTTCGGCACAGGATCCGCCGCTACGAATCCGATCGGGAAAGCGGCGTGGCATTGCCTTTGTTTGTCTGCCTGAAGTCCAACGGACACATTGTCGGAGGCGCGACGCTGAGTTCGATCAAGCGCGGCGTGGCGCAAAGCTGCGCGCTCGGTTACTGGATGGCCGAGCAACATGCCGGCAAGGGCTTGATGGCTGACGCGCTTAAAGGCCTCATTCCCCATGTCTTTCAAAGGATGCAGTTGCACCGGATTGAGGCGGCCTGTATTCCGGATAATTCAAGGAGCCAGCGCCTCCTTGAAAAGGTCGGTTTTCAGCGCGAGGGATACTTGAACGGCTACCTGAAAATCAACGGCGCCTGGCGTGATCACCTGCTTTACGCGCTGATTGCCGAGGATTGGCAGTCTAAAAGCGCGAAAGGACCCGGTTCCGGCGAATGAAATACGAATTCTGCTCCAATCCAGTAAAGCGCCCTGGCGCTTTGGCAGGCATTTGCGCCCAGGCAGCCTTCGCACTGCTTGTCATGTTGATGCTGGTTGGCTTCACGCCAGCGGCGCAGGCGATCGAGCCAGTCAAGATCAGCCGCGAAGATACCGCACTCGATCTGACAGCGACAACCGAGGTCTACAAGCGCCGCGGCGAAGCGTTTCAGGTGTCCACGGCAGCAGGAGCTGACGGCATTGTCCGACGGATCGAGGTGCGTTCCAGCTCCAACGAACATTCTGGCGACTGGGCCGTGTTTGCACTCGCCAATGTCACCGACGAGCAGATCGACCGGCTGATCGTGGCGCCGCATTTCCGGCTGGTCGGCTCAGGTTTGTTGTGGCCCGATCTCGGCTCCACCAGAATTCTCAGTATCACCCCCAGCGAAGGCTTTGCGCTCGACCAGGTTGAAAACAGCGAAGACGATGTCTTCCGCATTACCCTCAATCCCGGCACTGTCATTACCTTTGTTGCCGAAATGGCATCTCCCGAGTTGCCTCAACTCTATCTGTGGGAACCTGAAGCCTACAAGGACACAGTCAACGCCTACACTCTCTATCGCGGGATTGTGCTGGGAATTGCAGGTCTTCTGGCGGTATTCCTGACCATTTTGTTTGTGGTCAAAGGCACCTCCATGCTGCCGGCCACGGCAGCCCTTGCCTGGGCGGTGCTGGCTTATGTGTCGGTTGATTTCGGGTTCCTGTCCAAGCTCATCAGCGTGACACCGGGGGACGAGAGAATCTGGCGTTCGGGCACCGAAGTGCTGCTGGCGACCGGGCTTGTGGTGTTCCTGTTCACCTATCTCAACCTCAATCGATGGCACACCAATCTCTCCTATGTGACGGTGGCGTGGATACTCGGCCTGGGCGGGCTGTTTGCGGTAGCGATCTATGATCCGCCACTTGCTTCGGGTATCGCCCGCATGTCGTTTGCCGCAACGGCGGTGGCTGGCGTGGCACTGATCGCCTATCTCGGTTTCAATCGCTATGACCGGGCGGTGATGCTGATCCCGACATGGGCACTGATATTGTGCTGGCTCTTCGGCGCCTGGCTGACGGTGACGGGACAATTGGCCAATGACATCGTGCAGCCGGCCCTTGGCGGCGGTCTGGTGCTGATCGTCCTGCTGATGGGCTTTACGGTGATGCAGCATGCTTTCGCCGGCGGCGCCTACCACCAGGGCCTGTTCTCCGACATGGAACGCCAGGCGATGGCGCTTGCGGGATCAGGCGACACTGTCTGGGACTGGGACGTGGCCCGCGACCGGGTGGTTACCTCCCCCGACCTCTCCCCCCAGCTCGGACTTTCGCCGGGCGCGCTTGCCGGCCCGGCGCGCAACTGGCTGCCCCGGGTCCACGCCGATGACCGGGACCGCTTCCGGACCACACTCGATGTCCTGCTCGAGCACCGCAAGGGCCGGCTCACTCACCAATTCAGAATGCGCGCCGAGGATGGTCATTACCACTGGATGCTGCTGAGAGCGCGACCGGTGCTGGGCTCGAACAGCGAAGTCATCCGCTGTGTCGGAACCATCATTGATGTGACCGAGCAAAAGACCTCCGAAGACCGGCTTTTGCACAATGCGGTGCATGACAATCTGACCGGCCTGCCGAACCGGCAATTGTTCCTCGACCGGCTCGAAACCGTCATCGGCCTTGCCGAACTCAATCCCAACATTCGTCCCAGCGTGTTCATGATTGACCTCGACCGTTTCAAACAGGTCAACGACAAGCTGGGCATGTCGGTCGGCGACACCATCCTGCTGGCGTTGACCCGCCGTCTCAAGCGGTTGCTCAAGCCACAAGACACCCTGGCGCGGATTTCCGGAGATCAGTTCGGCCTGGTGCTCGTTTCAGAGCAGGAGGCGGTGAAGGTCGCGGCCGTGGCCGAAGCAATATCCAAAGCCATTTCAGCGCCGATCGATTTCGCCGGACAGGACATCCGGCTGACAGCCTCGATCGGACTTGTGACCTGGGTCGAGAGCAATGCCGTCCCCGACGACCTGATGAAGGACGCCGAACTGGCGATGTACCAGGCGAAACGCTTTGGCGGCAACCGGATCGAACCGTTCCGGCCGGCTTTCCGGACGGTGGGCTCTGACCGACAGCGGCTGGAAAGCGATCTGCGGCGGGCGCTGGAGCGCAACGAATTGACGCTGGTCTATCAGCCGATCGTGGAATTGAAGGACGCCGAAATTGCCGGCTTCGAAGCCCTGCTCCGCTGGGAAGACCCGAAGCGCGGAACTGTCCCCCCTTCCGAATTCATTCCGGTGGCTGAATCCTCGGACCTGATCCTGGAGCTCGGAATGTATGCGCTCAGGCGGGCCGCAGAAGATCTGGCTCAATGGCAGATAGCGATCGGCGAGATTCCTGTCTTCATGTCGGTCAACTTGTCCAGCGCGCAATTGCTCAAGAGCGATCTGTGCAACGATGTCATCAAGGTTATCTCCGCGACGCACAGCGATCCTGCACATTTCCGGCTTGAGCTGACCGAGTCCGTGGTGATGCACAACCCGCAGCAAGCCTTGATGACGCTGACGCGGCTCGCCGACGCAGGCATCGGGCTTACTCTCGATGATTTCGGCACCGGACACTCCTCGTTGTCCTACCTGACGCGGTTTCCGTTCAAGACCATCAAGATCGACAAGTCTTTGGTCATCGACCAGTCAGACAAGGGCGGCATTCTGATCCGCTCGATTGTCAGCCTCGCAAAACGGCTGGAAATGCAGGTTGTTGCGGAAGGCGTGGCCTCAGAAGCCGATGCGACGACACTGTCAGAGATCGGCTGCGACTTTGGCCAGAGCTTCCTGTTCGGCCCGCCGATCGGCAGCGAGTCGGTGCAGAAGCTGCTTAGGGAACGGTTTCCAGTGGCCAAGGCAAACTGAAACTGGACAGGTCGGAATCTCGCCGCCTTGTATTCGAAGGATCCAATTAGCGGTCAGGCCTGTGTCAGATCGGTTTCAGGCGTGGCCGGCCTGGTTGGACAGCATCGCCGGGTGGATACCCATATGCGCCAGCACCCGATCATATTTGCCGGAATGATCCTGATCGAAGACGAGGTCATCACGACCGGGGCAACTAAGCCAGGTATTGGCTGCGATCTCGGTTTCAAGCTGACCGGCTGCCCATCCGGCATAGCCAAGCAACATGATGCCGCGTCGAGGCCCGCGGCCCTCCTTGATCGCGCGCAATATGTCGACGGTTGCCGTGAGGCACAGGTCCTCGTTCACCGGCATGGTGGATTCGCTCATGTAATCATCTGAATGAAGCACAAATCCGCGTCCGGCATCCACCGGACCGCCAAGCTGGATGGGAAAATCGCGCGCGCACTCGCTCACATCATCCTTGAGGCTGTCTCGCTCTTTGGTACCATCGCCGCTGTCGAGATCGAGGTTGTCGAGCAATTCGTGGAACTGGACCGGCTGCGGGCGATTGAGAATGAAGCCCATGGCGCCATCCTCTGAATGGGCACAGACAAAAATCACGGTGCGCTCGAAGCGCTCGTCATTCATGCCCGGCATGGCGATGAGAAAATGCCCGTCCAGACAACCCCGGCTCGCGCGAGACAATTGTTTTTCGATCCCTACCATGAGGGAAGCCTAGCAAGTTTTAGCATTTTGAAAAGACCCAAGAGGCAGATGAATGGCAGCATCGGCCGCTCACGGAAAAATGACATGGGTCGCGGTGTATTGATTGGATTTGGTTCGCGCGTCTCCGCTAGACTGCGGCCATGTTCAAACATTGCCTAAAATCCGTTTCCCGTTTTCTGGCGCTTGGCCTCATCGCGCAGGCGGCTGCGCTGTCTCTCGGTCCTGTTCCAGCCTGGTCGCTGGACAGCGGCTGGGCTGAAACCGAAGGTGGACGCATGCGGCTGGTGATTGACCCGGCCCTGCGTGACGACGGCACGATAAGGGGCATGCTCGATGTCTCGCTGGATCCGGGCTGGAAGACCTATTGGCGCGACCCAGGCAGTGCAGGCATTCCCCCGATGCTGGACTTTTCCCAGAGCCAGGGCGTCAGCTTCGAGAGGATGGAGTACCCGGCTCCGGTCCGCGTCGATGATGGATATTCGATCTGGGCGGGATACACGGCGCCGGTCCAGTTCCCGCTGACTTTCCGGCCCACCCTTTCGGGCGAGACGCAAATACATGCGCAGGCGTTTATCGGCATCTGTGAAAAGATCTGCGTGCCATTCCAGGCTGACCTGACAGTAGAGTTGCCTCAGGCGCAGACCATTGAAGATCCGGACAGCCGAGCCGTCGATGATGCATTTGCACGTTTACCCGAGACTGCCGGCGCTGATTTCGGCATCGAAAGTGCAAGCCTCGATCCATTGGGCCAGCAGCTCACAGTTGCGGCGCAGCTGCCGGTTTTCAGGCCTGCAGGGATGGCTGCGGACCTGTTCGTCGCGGGACCGGAGGGATTTGCCTTCGGCCCCCCGAAACTGATCAGAGACACGGACGGTCTGGCTCAATGGTCGGTGCGGGTCGACCCGCCCTCTGGATACGAGACAGCTTCGGAACCCGTGACGCTCGATGTTGTTGTAACGCTTGGGCAACGGGCGATGGAGCAGAGCGTTGTGGTCGATCCCGTCGATTGATGGTGATCTGTCCTGGTTTTCTCGAAAGCAGGACTCGATATTTTCGCTGCATTGCCTAGATTGCAGCTGACATCAAAGACACACAAGGGAGCGCCGACATGACGATTTCAATTGGGGACAAACTGCCCGACGCCACTTTCAAGGAAAAGATGGCCGATGGGATGGCCGAGACAACGACCAGCGATCTGTTTGCCGGCAAGAAAGTCGTGTTGTTTGCGGTGCCGGGAGCATTCACACCGACCTGCCACCTGAACCACCTGCCGGGTTATCTTGAGAACCGCGATGCGATCCTGGCCAAGGGCGTCGATGATATTGCCGTGGTGTCCGTCAATGACGCGTTCGTCATGGGGGCCTGGGAAAAAGCCACCAACGGCACCGGCAAACTGCGCTACCTGTCGGACTGGGATGCAGGCTTCACCAAGGCGATCGGGCTGGAAGCCGACCTTTCGGCCGGGACGCTCGGGATCCGCTCGCAGCGCTATTCGATGATTGTCGAGGATGGCAAAGTGACCGCTCTCAACATCGAAGACACGCCCGGAACAGCCGTGACCTCCGGCGCAGCAACCCTGCTGGAACAGCTCTGATCACACATGATCATTTCGAGACTTGAACGGCGCTCTTCGGGCGCCGTTTACTTTTTGAAGGGCGCCATGCCTTCGCGCGCCAGCTCATCCGCGCGTTCGTTTTCCGCATGTCCGGCGTGGCCCTTGACCCAGTGCCATTTGACCTTGTGGCGCTGATTGGCCTGGTCCAGCGCCTGCCAGAGTTCGGCGTTCTTGACCGGCTTCTTCGCAGCGGTCTTCCAACCGTTCTTCTTCCAGCCGAAAATCCACTTTGAGATGCCATCCATGACATATTTGCTGTCAGTGTAGAGATCGACCTCGCAGGCGTTCTTGAGCGCGCTCAATGCCGAGATGGCACCAAGCAGCTCCATACGGTTGTTGGTGGTCTCGGCCTCGCCGCCGGACATCTCCTTCACGCTCTCGCCGTGGCGAAGGATAGCCCCCCAGCCTCCCGGACCCGGATTGCCTGAGCAAGCGCCGTCGGTGAAAATCTCTACATGCTTCAAGATGTCAAATCCTTGCTGCGAAGTCCGTACTCAGAGCCCGAGGCGACCTGGCGATGGAAGCGCAGCTTGCGCAGATATTCGAGCGGATCCTTCTTGACCACCAACGCGCCTTCCGGCGTGGTCAACCAGTCATAGAGACGGGTGAGAAAGAACCGCAGGGCTGCGCCGCGGGCCAGCAACGGCAGAGCCTTGGCTTCGCTGGACTCCAGCGGGCGCACGGAGTTATAGCCGTCAATCAGCGCCATGCCTTTGGTGTGGTTGAAGGCGCCATCAGCTTCAAAGCACCAGGCATTGAGGCAGATGGCGACGTCATAGGCCAAATAGTCATTGCAGGCGAAGTAGAAATCGATCAGTCCGGACAGACGGTCTTCGATGAAGAAAACATTGTCGGGGAACAGATCCGCATGGATGACCCCTTCGGGCAGGCTGGACGGCCAGTCCTGTTCAAGAGCCTTCAGTTCCTGGTCGATCTCGTCGCGCAGGCCCGGCTGGACCTCGTCCGCACGCTCACGCGAGCCCTCCCAGAGCGGACGCCAGTCAGTGACTGTCAGCCCGTTGGTACGGCGGATTGCGAAATCGCTACCGGCCACATGCATTTCAGCCACGGCGCGGCCGACCTCGCGGCAATGCTGAGCCTGGGGTTTGCGCAACCAGGCGCCATCGAGGAATGACACCATGGCCGCCGGGCGACCGGCCAGCTCACCCAGATGGCCGCCATCGCGGCGCTCGATCGGCAGCGGACAACTCAGTCCCTTGAGCGCCAGATGGTCCATAAGTCCGATGAAGAACGGCAGGTCGTCGCGGTTGACCCGTTTCTCGTAGAGCGTGAGGATGTAGGTACCGCCACTGGTGCGAAGCAGGAAGTTCGAATTCTCCACCCCTTCGGCGATGCCCTTGTAGGACAGCAGCGTACCGACATCATATTCAGCCAGGAAAGCCCTGAGCTGATCCTCATTCACATCCGTATAAACGGCCATACTCAGCGCTCTCCGTTGACGAATGCCATGTCGGCAGTGGTCAGTTCCACGTCGCGGAGTTCGCGGTTGACCAGAAAATTCTCGGTTTCCTGCACCGTCTCGGCCAGTTCGATGGTGGCATCAAACCGGGCCTTGAAGGCGTCAATTATTTCGGCGACCACGACTTCGGGCGCGGACGCGCCGGCGGACAGACCCAGCAGACGGATGTCGCCGATCGCATCCCAGTCGATCTCATGGGCGCGCTGCAGCAGGATCGATTTCTTTGCACCAGCCTTCAGCGCCACTTCGACAAGACGCTTGGAATTGGACGAGTTGGGGGCGCCCACAACCACAAACAGGTCGCAGCCGGGTGCGGCCTGCTTAACCGCATCCTGCCGGTTGGTGGTGGCGTAGCAGATCGATTCCGCGGCCGGCGCCGTGATCTGCGGGAACTTTGCATGCAGTCGGGAAATCACATCGGCGGTGTCGTCCACCGACAGCGTAGTCTGGGTGACAAAGCCGAGCGCCGATGGATCTGCAGGTTCGAAGGCATCCACATCCGCGACAGTCTCGACCAGCGTGACGGCGCCGGGCGGCAATTGCCCCATGGTCCCGATCACTTCCGGGTGGCCCTTGTGGCCAATCAGCACAACGTGACGACCCAGACGTTCATGGCGCATGGCCTGCTTGTGCACCTTGGACACCAGCGGACAGGTGGCATCGAGATAGAACAGATTGCGTGCCTCGGCATCGGCCGGGACCGACTTGGCAACGCCGTGGGCAGAAAAGATTACGGGCTGGGCGTGATGCTCGTGCGGAATCTCATCGAGTTCCTCGACGAAGATCGCACCCAAGGCTTCCAAGCCTTCGACCACGAAACGGTTGTGCACGATCTCGTGCCGGACATAGACCGGTGCGCCGTATTTCTTCAACGCCAGAACGACGATCTGGATGGCACGGTCAACGCCGGCGCAAAATCCGCGCGGCCCGCATAGCCTGATGGTCAGAGGAGTTCGGTTCATTGGCTCATCAACAGTTTCAGTCAACACAGTGTCAGCCGGCAATCAGGACAACAATAAGAGCAATTGCGGCCGGAAGCGCCTGGACCACGAATATCTTGCGCGAGGCAGTGGCGCCGCCATAGAGGCCGGCAACGAAGACACAGCCGAGAAAGAACAGCTTCAGCTGAAAGGCAAAGCCTGCATCGGGATGCAGCAGCGACCAGATCAGGCCGGCGGCAAGGAATCCATTGTAGAGGCCCTGGTTTGCCGCCATCACACGTGTCTGCGCCGCCTGCTCAGGCTTGGTGCCGAAAGCCTTCATGCCGCGCGGCGAGGTCCAGAGAAACATCTCCAGCACGAGAATGTAGATATGCTCGAAAGCAATCAGCGTCACCAGGATCAATGCCAGAATTGCCATATCAACGTCCCATCCATTTCATCCTGTGGGGCTAGCATGCCAAGGCCTGTAAGCGCCAGCCGCGATCAGGATTTTCGTTTCAGCCAGGCAAAAACACTCACCCCCAGAAGAGCCAGGGCCAGGCCGTACCAGGTCACCGCATATTGCAGGTGACTGTTGGGCAGGTTGATGACCGTCACCCCTCCCCTGGGCAAACCACCCGCGACAGGCGTTGCATCGGCATCGAGGAAGAATGGCAGCACATTTTTGGCCGGCAATCCGGCGCTCGCCGCCATCCGGTCGAGATCCTTCCAGTAGAAGATATTGGCGGCTTCATCATTGTCGG
>Ga0209344_10000443_pt1 | contig 73940 bp, 61 predicted proteins | sample Cruoilmetagenom6_FD_187293 | JGI IMG/M metagenome (GOLD analysis project Ga0209344, IMG submission 187293) | Oil polluted marine microbial communities from Coal Oil Point, Santa Barbara, California, USA - Santa Barbara Oil Seep Sample 6 (SPAdes)... | ecosystem: Environmental > Aquatic > Marine... | reverse complement strand
AGCCGTGCGCATCTACGTGTAATGCATCCAAGCCATATTTTGCAATTTCAACGTCAATTTTTCCGTTTCCTTTTATTTGTGCAAAGTCACGGATTCTGCGTAAAAGAGCGTTGGCGATACGCGGTGTGCCACGACTTCTACCTGCAATTTCTATTGCGGCTTCTATGGAAATGGGCACTTGTAGAATTCCTGCACTTCGCTCCAAAATAGTAGTTAAAAGTTCAGTTGTATAATATTGCAGTCTTGAAGAAATTCCGAAGCGGGCGCGCATGGGTGCGGTCAATAAACCGGATCGCGTTGTGGCGCCAACCAGGGTAAAAGGGTTAAGATTTATTTGGACCGACCGCGCATTCGGGCCGGATTCAATCATAATATCAATTTTGTAGTCTTCCATTGCTGAATAGAGATATTCTTCAACAATGGGACTTAAACGATGTATCTCATCTATAAATAGCACATCCCGTTCTTCAAGATTTGTCAACAATCCCGCAAGATCTCCCGGTTTGTCCAACACGGGGCCAGAAGTTACACGAATATTTACATCTAATTCATTTGCAAGAATATATGCAAGCGTTGTTTTCCCCAATCCTGGAGGGCCATGAAACAGCGTATGATCCAAGGCTTCGCTTCGAAGGTTTGCAGCCTGAACAAATATTTGAAGATTTTCCAAGGCCTGATCCTGCCCTGTAAAGTCTTCAAAACTGAGGGGACGCAATTTTTTTTCAATGTCTAGTTCCTGTGGGGAAAGATTTTCTCCTGTAGGATCGAGGTGTTCGTTCATAAAACAAATATAGCAATCCTTTGGGAGGCAATTTAAAAAACAAAGCCATACTTTTCAGTATGGCTTTTGAAATAACAGTAGATTCCTCACTTCCTACTTATTATTAACTCAATAATGTAAAGATAAAGCAAAACAACCAAAAGTCTTCTACGTAGGAGTACGCATTCTATACGTATAAATAAAAAAAGCCTCTTCAAAATGAAAAGGCTCTTTGATTATTTTAGAAAACCATTAATGGTCTAATTCGTCTTCATTATCCTGAAGGGGAACGTGTTGCGGTATAAAATCTTGACCCGGTATAACATAATCAGTTTCGTCTTTGTTGAGCTTACTATAATCATACGCCCAACGATACACGTGTGGAATAGGACCATCCCAGTTTCCATGAATGTGTTTTACTTCTGCAGTCCATTCTAGAGTCGTTGCGTTCCAAGGATTCTTTGGTCCAATTTTTCCGTAGAAAATAGAATGGAAGAAGTTGTATAGGAACACAACCTGAACTGCAATAGTGACGATTGCAAAGATTGTCATAACCACATTAATATCTGCTAAATCGTCAAAATATGGAAATGCGGTATTGCTATAATATCTACGTGGTAAACCAGCCATACCTACAAAGTGCATGGGGAAGAAAATACCATAAGCTCCAATGGACGTTACCCAAAAGTGGATATACCCCAATTTCTTGCTCATCATTCTACCTTGGAACATCTTTGGGAACCAGTGGTAAACACCGGCAAGTAAACCATACAATGCAGAAATCCCCATAACCAAGTGGAAGTGGGCAACCACAAAGTAAGTATCATGCACGTTAATATCCAGTGCGCTATCCCCTAAGATAATACCTGTTAAACCTCCCGTAATAAAGGTAGAAACAAATGCTATGGAAAACAGCATGGCTGTGTTCATCTGTAGGTTTCCTTTCCAGAGTGTCGTTATCCAGTTAAAAGCTTTTACAGCCGATGGAATTGCAATCAAAAGTGTTGTAAAGGTAAACACCGAACCAAGGAATGGATTCATTCCGGAAATAAACATGTGGTGACCCCAAACGATTGTTGAAAGGAACGCAATTGCCAAAATGGAAGCAACCATTGCCCGATAACCGAAAATAGGTTTTCGTGAATTTGTTGCCATTACTTCCGAAACAATCCCCATTGCCGGAAGGATTACAATATAAACCTCTGGGTGACCAAGGAACCAAAAAAGGTGTTCAAACAAAACTGGAGAACCCCCTTGATGGTGCAATACTTCACCCGCAATATAAATGTCAGAAAGGAAGAAAGAGGTACCGAAACTTCTGTCCATAATCAACATAAGGGCTGCTGAAAATAGAACGGGGAATGAAACCACCCCAATAATTGCAGTAACAAAAAACGCCCAGATAGTCAATGGCAGACGGGTCATAGACATTCCTTTGGTACGAAGGTTAATTACGGTAACAATATAGTTTAAGGAACCCAATAATGACGAAGCAATGAAGATGGCGATAGATGACAACCAAAGAGTCATTCCTGCACCAGAACCTGGAATAGCTTGGGGCAATGCACTCAATGGCGGATAAATGGTCCATCCGGCGGAAGCTGGTCCAGCTTCTACAAAAAGGGAAAACAACATTACAATACTTGAAAGGAAAAACAACCAATAAGAAACCATGTTTAAGAAACCAGAGGCCATGTCTCGTGCTCCAATTTGCAATGGAATCAATAGGTTACTAAAGGTTCCACTTAATCCCGCTGTTAAAACAAAGAATACCATTATTGTACCATGAATGGTAACCAAGGCCAGATATATACTTGGGTCCATTACGCCATCTGTACCCCATTTACCTAGGAATATTTCAAAAATTGTGAATTTATGGTCTGGCCAAGCTAATTGTAATCTAAACAACAAAGACATCAATATACCAATAACCCCCATAAACAATCCTGTAATAAGGTATTGTTTAGAAATCATTTTGTGATCTTGGCTAAAGATGTATTTAGTTACAAATGTTTCTTTATGATGATGCCCGTGATCGTCGTGGTGATCTTCTACTCCGTGGACCTGTGCGTGTGCTGACATATCTATTTAAGCTAATATTATTTAGTTTATTTACTAAGTTGTTCTGACAAAGTTGGTTGGGTAGCCAACCAAGCTTTATAATCTTCTTCAGATTCTACTATAATCTTCATCTGCATATTGTAGTGACTTATCCCGCAGATTTTATTGCACAAAAGCATATAGTCAAATTCATAAGTATCTAATGGCTCCTCGCCAGCAGCTGCAAGACCCACACTTTTCTCTCTGCGAATTTCATTAATGCGAGCTACCTTATCAACAATCTTATCATTTTGTCTCATTTCTGCGGTCGTAACCGTAGGGGTAAAAGCGAATTGTGTAATCATTCCGGGCACACAATTCATTTGGGCCCTAAAATGCGGCATATAAGCTGAATGCAATACATCTTGTGAGCGCATTTTAAATAATACTTTTCTACCCACTGGCAAGTGCAATTCCGTAACTACTATATCATCCTTTCCGTTGGGATCTGCAGGATCCACACCTAACTGATTAACTCCTTCAATCAAACGAACATTGGCTTCACCAAGGGTATTGTCATTTCCTCCGTAACGGGCTTTCCAGTTAAATTGCTGTGCATAAAGTTCAACAATTAACGGATCATCATCCTTATCTACATTCATAATATCGGTCCAAGTAAAAAGACCGTATATAATTAATCCAGCAAGGACAATTACGGGAATGATGGTCCAGATAAATTCGAGCTTATCGTTATCTGCATAAAATGTCGCTCTTTTTGTTTTATTACCTCTGTAAATAAATGCGAAATAATGGAGCAACCATTGTGTGAGTATTCCAACCAAAAAAATGATGATCATAGAGATCAACATCAAGTTGTCTATTTTGGAGCCGTGTTCAGAACCAGATTCTGGTAAAAGAACATCTCCCCATAGCCAAAAGCTAAGAATGGCCAAAATATACATAAAGGCCAAAAAGCCCATCATCAAATAACCATTCGTGTTATTGTCCTTATCCGATGCAATTTCGGAATGGATGGAAGGCTTAACTTGTGCCAATTGAAATATTCTGCTCATTTGCCAAACAGAAATTCCAAAAAGAATAATTACCAGTACAACTAAAAATGCGGTCATCTTAAAATATCTTCTTTAAACTAAATGATTAAAAATGGTAGTTTTCACTTTCTTTAATAAACGGATCGTTTTTAGGTCTTAAGGAAACTTTGCCAAGTCCTGTGCCCACAACAAAAATAAAAAGTCCCATAAAAAACAATAATGCTGCTATCTCAGGAATACCAAAACCCCAATTGTGCCCCACGGTTGATGGCATCACCAATAGGAAAATATCTATATAGTGGCCTACCAAGATGAATACAGCAGCAATAACAACAAACCAAGGCACTCGCTTATAATCACTATTCATAAGCACCAAAATAGGGAATACAAAATTAAGGATAAGCATTCCGAAAAACAACATATTATATTCCTGAATTCTTATGATAAAATACGTCACCTCTTCTGGAATATTTGCATACCATATTAGCATGAACTGCCCAAACCATAAATACGTCCAGAAGATGCTGAATGCAAACATAAATTTTGCCAAATCGTGAAGGTGCTTATCGCTCACAAAAGGAATCAGTCCGCGGCTCTTTAAGTGTATTGTTGTCAATGCAAGAACTGTAATTGCTGAAACAAACATACTCGCAAAAATATACCAAGCAAACAATGTACTGTACCAATGCGGGGTCATAGACATAAACCAATCCCAAGACATAGTAGCCTCCGTTACGATGAAAAATATAAGAAACAATACTGAGGCCTTAAAATTTTTACGGTAAGGACCGTAATGATTCGTATCTGCCTGTTCCAAGGAATTTTTCCTTGAAAAATAGCGATATAGATTCCATCCCAACAGATATATTACGCCGCGGATCACGAAAAAGGTGAAATTTAAGTACCCTGTCTTTCCCTGTAAGATTTTATCTTCCGCTACCAATTCATGATTCTGCCACGGGAAAAAGTGAGTGCCCGCAAAAACAACTATTAAGAAAACAATTACGGATCCGGGTAGCAAATATGCCGTTATACCTTCCATAATTCTATATAACACGGGCGACCATCCTGCCTGTGCTGCATACTGAATTGCATAAAATACCAAAACTCCAAGAGCAATCATCATAAAGAAAAACGCAGCCACGAAAGTTGCGGACCAAGGCCTACTCTGCATTTGATGCAATACATGTGCTTCGTGTGAAGCCGCCCCATGGCCTTCCGGTTTTAAATCTGTAGCATGTTGCATCGCGGCCTCAGAATAACCTTCTTCCCCACGAGCAATATCAACAAAATTATGGTCAGTATCATCAACTTCAGTTGCAGGAACATCATGAGCTTCTCCGTGATGCGCTCCTTGCTCGGTCATTATTCTTTTTACATCATCTTCCGTTTTTGGAACCGTTAGAAATCCATAGGCTATTCCTATTAGTCCAAGAATCATGATAATGATAGAAAACAGTTTTAATTTACTGGGTAGCGTGTACATATCTTTAGCCATTCTCTTAAAATTCTTATTTTGTTTCTTCTCTAGAAGCGTTGTTTGTTCCTACTGTATTTGTTGCTTCTACTTGTGTACTGTCAGTTGATTCGGCACCTTTCGTAATTTCCAACATACCTGGTTCGCCATTTAAGGAGGCCTTCAAATCCATGACATGCATGGCTATTTGCCAACGCTCTTTTTCATTTACTTGCGATGCATAAGAACCCATAGCGTTTAATCCATAAGTTTCTACATGGTAAACACCTCCAACCGTAATGGTACGTCCCGGATCAGCATAACTGGGAATTCCTAGAAATTTTTCACGGGTAGCCAATATTCCTTTTCCATCTCCTGTATCGCCGTGGCAAACTGCGCAATACATAGTATAGAGTTGTGATCCTGCGGCAAGGTTTTCTTCAGTAACTTCATAAGGACTCTGTAATTCTGTCTTTGCTAATTCCAAACCTGCTGTACTATTTTCGTACTCATAAGTTGTATAGCCACGAGATATTGTATTATCTGGCGGAATCATTGCCTCCTGCTGGTCTGGGAAAACATCATATGCCCCATAGGCTTCATAACCCACTGGTTCATACATATTCGGAAAGTACTGATAGTTCGGTTTTTTATCGTTAAAACAAGAAACCAAAGTTGCGGAAGCAATAATGGCTATTCCTATGTTTATTATTGTTTTCATATTAATGGTCTTGCTCGTTTTCAATTAAATTAATCTCCGATGCACCCGTATCAAATAAGAATTTGGTCAACTTTTCTACGTCGTGATTATCGGCGTCAACTTCCATAAGAAAATGATCGTCGGTTGTTCGCAAATCAGGATTTTCCGCTTTCTTAAATGGCCATATTTTGCTTCGCATATAGAAAGTTATAACCATTAAATGTGCAGCAAAAAATACAGTTAGCTCAAACATAATAGGTATAAAAGCCGGCATATTTTGATAATAAGTAAAGCTAGGCTTTCCACCAATATTTTGTGGCCAATCCTCAATCATTATAAAATTCATCATCAATACCGAAACGCACAAACCTGTTAGGCCGTATAAGAAAGAGGTAATTGCAATTCGAGTTGGGGCCAACCCTACTGCATGGTCCAGACCGTGCACGGGAAATGGCGTAAAAACCTCAGAAATGTGATAATTTGCAGCACGGGTCTGTTTAACGGCCTGCAATAACAGATCGTCATCAGTATAAATAGCGTGTATCTTTTTTGAAGCCATAATTAGTTTTTGTTTTTAAGTATTAGTGCCTGTCCAGCCCAATCATCACGCTTGGCCCTTCCTGGGAATTCACTAATTATCTCGTCCAATAAATCGTATTCTCTGTCGGTCATGCGGCTTAATTGCTCAAAAGTAAAGATTCCCACCTGATGAAGTTTTTGTTCCATCACCGGTCCTACTCCATTAATCTTTTGAAGGTCATCTTGTTTTTGGGTTGCAGGATCAAATCTTCCAATGCTGTTTAAAACGCTATCTATTTTGCCTCTATTGGCCTCATAGTTTACATCATAATTTTCAGCGTCATTATTAATAGCATTAAAAGAAGAGTCAAAATTCTTTTCTTCAATGTTAGCCGAAGGGCCCGCATCTGCTGGATATTCCTCTACATGCTGCACATGGCTGTGGTCGTCACCATGTTCCGCACGCAATCTTTTAAAAGATTCACCGGAAGATTTCAATATGGTTTTTACCTCTGCTTGTGCTATTACTGGGAAAGTACGTGCATAAAGAAGGAAAAGAACAAAGAAGAAACCAATGGTTCCCATAAAGGTTCCGATATCAACAAAGGTGGGTTGAAACATTGCCCAAGAAGAGGTCAATCTATCCTTACTCAAATCGATAACAATAATATCAAAACGCTCGAACCACATTCCAATGTTAATAATTAAAGCAACTATGAAGGTCCAAATAATATTTCTTCGCAATTTTTTCACCCAAAGTGAAAGAGGCACGATAAGATTACAGATAATCAATGCCCAGAATGCCCACCAGTATGGACCTGTTGCCGCACCGAAAGAAAGGTAGGCGTAGTTCTCATAAGGTACCCCAGAATACCATGCAATAAAATATTCAATAATATATGCAGTGGTAACAATTCCGCCCGTAAGCAAAATTACCTTATTCATGTATTCTATGTGTACAATGGTTATGTATGCTTCAAGATTTGATACTTTACGCATTACGATCAATAAGGTTTGCACCATTGCAAATCCAGAGAAGATTGCACCTGCCACGAAGTACGGTGGATAAATGGTACTGTGCCAACCAGGTACCACCGAAGTTGCAAAGTCAAACGATACAATGGTGTGTACCGAAAGTACTAAAGGTGTAGCCAAACCTGCCAAAACGAGTGAAACTTCCTCAAAACGTTGCCAGTCCTTTACGCGTCCGCTCCATCCAAAACTAAGGATGCCGTATATTTTTTTCTGAAAAGGGCTCGTAGTTCGATCGCGGATCATTGCAAAATCAGGAAGTAATCCAGTCCACCAGAATACTAATGAAACTGATAAATATGTGGAAATTGCAAATACGTCCCAAAGTAAAGGAGAGTTAAAGTTAACCCAGAGTGAACCGAATTGGTTAGGAATTGGGAGTACCCAATATGCCAACCAAGGGCGCCCCATGTGAATGATAGGAAATAAACCAGCCTGCACTACCGCAAAGATGGTCATGGCTTCCGCAGAACGGTTAACGGCCATTCTCCATTTTTGACGGAACAGCAACAATACCGCCGAAATAAGTGTTCCGGCGTGACCAATACCTACCCACCAAACAAAGTTTGTAATATCCCAAGCCCAGCCTATGGTTTTGTTCAATCCCCAAACCCCAATTCCTGTTGAGATGGTGTAGATAATACAACCCAATCCCCATAGAAATGCTACAAGGGCAATGGTAAAAACAATCCACCAAGATTTATTGGCCTTTCCCAAAACTGGTGCCCCAACATCTACACTGATGTCATGATAGGACTTTTCTCCCAGAACTAAAGGCTCTCTTATAGGTGCTTCGTAGTGTGACGACATATTTAATTCTTAAATAATTGGTTCTTGACTAAAATTTTTATGCTTCGGAAGTATTTTTCACTATTGTATGATAAAATACATTCGGTTTTGTACCTACGTTTTCCAAAAGATAATACATACGTTTATCCTTCTTCAATTGCAATACTTCGGAATCTTGATCGTTAACATCTCCAAATGCAATTGCTCCGGTATCGCAAGCTCTTGAACAGGCGGTATAGAATTCACCATCCTTAATAGGTCTTCCCTCACGTTTGGCATCGAGTATGGTCTTTTGTGTAATTTGAATACACATTGTACATTTCTCCATAACTCCACGTGATCGTACCGTAACATCGGGATTGAGTACCATCCTTCCAAGATCGTTATTCATATAAAAATCAAATTCATCATTCTGGTTGTATAAAAACCAGTTGAATCGACGCACTTTATATGGACAGTTGTTTGCACAATATCTCGTACCCACACAACGGTTGTACGCCATATGGTTCTGACCTTGACGCCCGTGTGAAGTTGCCGCAACCGGACAAACAGTTTCACAAGGGGCATGATTACAGTGCTGGCACATTACAGGCTGAAATACAATCTGTGGATTTTCATAAGAAGGCACCTCAACTACCTTGTAACTATCAAAAGCTGGAAGGTTTTCAAGGGTTTCAATTTCTTCCTTAAAAGTTTCTCCAGCCGAGTAATATCTATCAACCCGCAACCAATGCATATCGCGGAATTTTCTAACTTCCTCTTTTCCTACTACAGGAACATTATTCTCCACATGACAGGCTATAACGCAAGCGCCACAACCCGTACAGGCGTTCAAATCTATGGAAAGATTGAAATGGTGGCCAACAGTGTCTTCAAAGGGACTCCAAATATCAGCTTTCTCATCACGCACTGAAATTGGACTGTGGTCATAATCAGTAACGGGAATGGAATTCCAATATGCTTTATCTCTAGTATTGAAAATTTCGAGAGTGGTTTCCTTTATAATATCCTCGCTGCGGCCGGCCATTGTACTTTGCAACTGTACACACGCAAATTCATGCATTCCACCAACCTTTTCAATAGATACTTTCTGAATATTCGAAAAATTCTGATATAACGGATATGCATTTACACCCGTTTGCATTTCTTCTTGAATGGCAGCCGTTTTACCATAACCCAACGCTAAACCAACAGAGCCTTTGGCCTGTCCTGGCTGGATAATTACGGGAACATTCTCAACAACTACATTGCCTAATTTTACATTTACATAGCTACCGTTCAGTGCACCATTGGAAACATGCTCGTTCACAAGTTCCAAAGCTTCAGCATCTGCAGCCGAAACGGTAAGGTAGTTATCCCAAGAAGCTCTTGTTATAGGATCTGGAAACTCTTGCAACCAAGGGTTATTGGCCTGTTGACCATCACCCAAACCAGTTGATGTATATAAAGTAAGATCAAAACCTCCTTCTTTCGAAAGAAACGAAAGTGCTCCATTAGATGAACTTTCTTCCAAAGTGCCTGCACCATCTGCACCGGCATCTACTTGTTCCATCATTACTTCAGCATCACTCGCCACAAAACCATCGTGAAGTGCTTGGTTCCAAGAACCACCAGCTAATACTGAAGTAGTCCAAGTTTCTTTTAGGTACTCATAATAGTTTTGCGAACTTCCCGTCCACTGCAAAATGCTATCCTGAAATTGTCGTGTATTGAACAACGGACGAATAGTAGGCTGTGAAAGGCTATAAGTTCCTTTTTTAATTTGTGTATCACCCCAAGACTCCAAATAATGGGGGGTCGCCGCCACCATTTTCGCCAAGGAAGCGGTTGCATCTTGCTTCATTGCAAATGCAAGACTCATCTCAAGCTTTTTGTAACCTTCAGTAAATTCTACTGTATTTGGTAATGAATAAACCGGATCTACACCTACAGTAATTAAACCTTTTATGCTTCCGGAAATTACTCCATTTACAACGTTCATTACTTCGCTATTGCTAGCTTGTCTAGTAAGCAATGGCTTGTTCGCATCAATTGCCTCACTATTGGCGTTGAAATTTAACGCCATTGTTTGCAAGGCAACATCTGGCAAATTTGTTACCAACAACGCTTTACTTCCTGCCTTTTGAAGCTGCGCCTTTGCTTTCGCAACGGCATCAGCAATATTTGTGGGCAATCCTGAGGCACTGCCTCCGGTTAAAGCCTTTAAAATCTCTACTTGTTGAGAAGGTGTTGCGGGCACACGCTTGTCTGCCTTTCCACCAGTTAAAGTCATGTTCGCCTCAAACTGGATGTGGCGCGACATTTTTCCATTTTTAGGAATTCGACCTTGAGCATAGCCTTTGCTATAACTACCACCTTGCCAATCTCCCAAGAAATCTGCACCTACCGAAACAATTACCTCCGCTTTTGAAAAATCGTAATCTGGTAATGCACGGGTTCCGAATTTATTTTGAAACGCGTCCAAAGCAGCGGAGCAGGAAACAGCATCATATATTACGTGACGTACATTTGGGTATTTAGCCGTAAATTCAGAAATTAATTTTGAAGTAGAAGGACTAGCGAAAGTTTGGGTCATTAAAACTACATCCTTTCCCGCCATTTCATTCATTTTCTGCGCAACGGCAGTATCAAATTCTGGCCAAGTAACTTCGGCCCCATCAAGCATTGGACCTGTTAATCTATTTTTATCATATAATGAAAGTACTGAAGCCTGTACACGTGCATTTGAGCTTCCGCCATTCACCACTAGATCGTTTCTTTCAATTTTAATAGGGCGACCTTCGCGAGTTTTCACCAATACGTTGGCAAAATCGAAACCGTCTGCCATTGTTGAAGCATAGTAATTTGCGACGCCCGGAACAATCTCATCAGGTTGTACAACGTACGGTATTGACTTAACTACAGGGCCCTCACAAGCGGCCAAAGTTGCCGCTGCCGTGGTAAAGCCCACATATTTTAAGAAATCACGACGTGTGGTTGAAGAAGATTCCAATGTTTCTTTATCGCCAAGAAACTCGTCTGTAGGTATTTCGGTTACAAACTCATTGTCCTGTAGCGCCTTCACAATTGTGCTATCTTCTTTCAGCTCTTCAACACTTTTCCAGTATTTCTTGTTTGATGCCATATTGCTATCTGTAATTTTCCTTTAATTTTATTAATAATGACATTTTCCACATTCAAGTCCACCCAACTCTGCTATTGTCAGTTTTTCAATTCCATATTTTTTAGAAAGCTCCTCGTGTATTTTGGCATAATATTCATTGTTCGCCAAATTCACATTCGTCTCTCTATGGCAGTTAATACACCACCCCATTGTTAGCGGAGCAAACTGCTCTACTATTTCCATTTCCTGAATTTCTCCATGGCACGTCTGGCAGGCAACACCCGCAACAGTTACGTGTTGTGAATGGTTAAAATATGCAAAATCGGGCAAGTTGTGGATACGCACCCATTTAACAGGCTCTGTTTCACCTGTATATTGCTGTTCGGCAGTGTCCCAGCCTACAGCTTTATAAAGTTTAGCAATTTCGCCATCGTAAAATTCTTTTGAATATTCTGCGGTCGCGGTTTCTGGTGCCACCTCTGAAATGTTTTTATGACAATTCATACAAACATTCAAGGAAGGAATGCCCGAAACTTTACTTTTTCTGGCAGAACTGTGGCAGAAATTACAATCAATCTGATTGTCGCCGGCATGTATTTTGTGTGAAAAATGTATTGGCTGAACCGGCGCGTAGCCTTGGTCAACCCCCACCTGCATTAGATAACCATATGCAAAATAGCCTGCAGAAAGAATCAAAAATATTGATAATGCCAAAACCAAAAACTGGTTTTGCGCAAATGCTTTCCATACGGGAATACGCTTTTCCTTTTCTTCGTAAACAACTCCGTTTGCTTCAGCAATTCTCTTTAAAGTATTGGTCACCAAGAAAAGCATAATTACCAATAACAAGAAAATAAGTGCCAAAGCTGCAATTACCAAAGTGTTTGAAACCGAACCACCATCAGCGTTTCCAGTACCGGTAGTTGTGGGCGCGGCAGTCTCAGCTGGAGCAGCTTTTGGTTGACTTGTATAGGCAAGAATATTATCGATATCCGTTTCAGAAAGCGCAGGAAAAGGCGTCATAACAGCCCCATTGTGCTCTTCAAATATTTTTACTGCCTGTGGTTCTCCGGCAGCGATCATTTCGGAACTATTGTGAATCCAATCATAGAGCCATTGCCTGTCGTATTTATCGGCAACACCGCGCAACGCAGGGCCAACGGCTTTTGCATCCATTTTATGGCAAGCGGCACAATTTGATTTGAACAATGCCTCGCCCGCGGCCACATCTCCACCACCAGCAGCTGATTCAGCAGGAGCCTCAGCTTCGGAAGGCGGAGCCGCCGGAGCAGGTTCTGTAGTAGCATCTTGAGAATATAAGGTAGTTGAAAAAGTTAGCAAAAACACTAACGAAAGAAGTGGCAATATTGAGCGTAGATGTATTAAATTCACCTTTTTCATCTGTTGATTATATTGTTTTATTGATCTGTTGAATTTCGCATACAAATTATTTCGGGTGATATCGAAACTCTTTAATGTGCTCATTTCGTTCTAATGGTTAAAATATCTTCGATACTTTGGCACAGAATTAGTTACAAAAAATTGTGTCTTTCAAAGCTAATTTTGCACCCAAATAAAGGCACAAAAGTACATTATAAAGTCGATTTTGAAAATGCAAACAAAGTGTTAACTATTAATTTATATTTGTTCTAAATAATATTTAGGGCCTCCACAATGTTATTAAGTTTTACCTTTGCACTAAAGAAAAATATATATGTATCTTCAAACCTTTTCCAAACTTGTTGTTTTCAGCATTTTATTGATTTTTATTTCTGGTAAAACTATTGCACAAAGCGCTACTTTAACCGTAAACCAAGACGCAAAAATTACTCAATTGCTCGAATTGAAGAAAGAATTGGAAAAAGGCCGGGAGTTCTCTGATGGATATACAATCCAGCTATACTACGGCGAATTGGACAAGGCAAACCAGGTATTAAGAAAATACCGAGGCAGTTTTGAAAATTGGCCCGCTTCCATTGAATATGAAACGCCAAATTATAAAGTTTGGGCAGGAAATTTTGCATCCAGAATTGAAGCCGAAAGGGCTCTTATTGAAATACAAAAAAACTTTTCTGCAGCATTTATTTTGAAACCGGAAAGACGCAAATAAAAATGTTAGCTCTTTAAGCTGCCTGCATTTCCAATTGCGGCTCTCTGCATTTTTTCAGATCGCAATTGGTGCCCCATAACATCCACTTTATCCTTTGGGCCAAACCACGACTTTACCCTGTTATAATCTAAATAATAGCTCACGCGCAAGGAAAGGCTGTTAAGTTGTGGCTCATCAAATAAATTTTTGAAATTATTCGAAAAATCCAGTCGCGAATCGCTTACGTAACTTTCCATCGCATTTCTGTATAACAACGTTAATTGGCTTCCGGGAGCGAACCACCACGAAAACCGCAAGTCTATATTCCAGTTATTGTAGGTTGCATCATGCTCTTCGTTATAAAAAGGATTTTCCAAAAGCTCACCATTATTTTGCAAAGTGTAAAATTGCGTGTACTCCACTTCAGAATAGTAATGGCGAAAAGCTAAATTGAGCGCCATTTTATTGTTGAAAATGTATTGCGACTCCAGCGAATTTATTACTGTATTTCTGTCGCGTTTCCCAAAAATTATGTCTTCATCCATAAAATCCACAAAACCTTCTTCCTTATCGGAAAGAATTACATTGGTAGCCAAAAACATTTTCAACTTATCTGAAACGCGGAATTGCGGCCTTAATTCGAACCTGAGTTCACCCCGGCCGGCTTCGTTGTATTTATACCAATCTATTGTAAAATCCATGGCCAATTTTTTTCTGTAATCCGTAGAAATCCATCCCCAAATATCGTAGTAATCGGGCACTTTCACATGCCGCCCCTCTACCCTCGGTTCATAAATATTATTTGTTCCGAAAGGCGTCATTTCAAAACCTCCGCCAAATCCCAAAAATTTCTTCGTTGTAAAACTGGAATTAAAGTTAAAATTGAAATTATTGTAAAGATCGGGCTCGAGTCTTCGAGTATAATTTAAGTTGAAATTGAGGTTTAAGTTGTTCAGAAATCCCTTTGGCTGAAGGTATCTGTAGCCGTAATAACCGTAATAGTTTATAAAATTGGTATTGGTAGAAAAGCCGAGGTCGTTGATGTCATAATCAACGGTCCTGAAATTTATCTCTCCCGAGATGCGATTCTTGCCACTTATTTTTGCAATTCCGGCGCGGCCTTCCATTCCAAATTTCGTTGAATCTTCTTTAACCCAACTTCCTTCCGCATTCGCGGAATAATTGAACGTATTTGCTTTATTGGTAAGGTCAATATAAAGTCCCGCGGCATTTGCATCGCGAAAATCGCCTTCGCGGATTACATTTGTATTTACAAAAGAAACGGAAGAGTTATCGCCAAAACGTTGGTCCAAAACCAAAACGTTATAATTTGCCAATGGTTCCACCAGGATTTTTCTAGTTTCACTGGTTTCAGTATTTTTTATATCGGCAAAAGTACGTTCGGTTATTGCATTGAACACCCCAATCCCAAGATTGCCATCCGTCCTTCCAGAAATTTTGAAAGCGTTAATCAAATCGACCGTGGAAGGAAAGTTTTCAATTTCCTCATTTTCTGAAAGATTTACATTTCCGGAAGGATAGCCGCCCACACGCCGCGAATAAAAAAGATCGCCTTTGGTGAAAAGCTCCGTCCCTTCCGTAAAAAATGGCCTGTTTTCCACATATTGCACTTCAAAGGCGGAAAGATTTAAAACTTCGGCGTCAAACTTTGACTGGCCAAAATCGGGTATCAAAACCATGTCGAGCGTAAAGGCATCATTTATTCCATATTTCAAATCCAATCCGCCATTAAAAATAGTTTCAGTTTTGTTGTCATAATCATTTACATAAGCAGAAACATAGGGCTGGAATGAAAGCCGGGTGGGCGATTTTATATTTTCAATTCCGTGAATTTCTCCGTCATAAATTGAAAATGCACCTTTTGCATTATCCACATGGCTCCAACTGTACCGCGTTCTATTTCTTCGGAATTCGCGCTCCATATTCAAACCCCATTCCTGCACATTTTTATTTGGAAAACGCACTTCGGAATATGGGATAAAAATTTCAGCAACCCAATTGTCGTCATTAATTTTGATGGCGCTGTACCATATTCCATTCCAGGAGGAATCCTCGTTTCCGTTGGTCATTTTGGCATCATATTGAACCCCGGCGGCGGTTACTATAAACTGAAGACTCTGCTGTCTGTCGTTATAGCCGTTCAAAAGAATAAAGAAGAAATCGTCGTTGCCAATGCCATCGCGCTCGGTAAGTTCCTTTGGAATTTTATCCGGCTCGGGATCCTTCAGCGTTGCGCCAAAATATATTCCCGCATTGTCGTAAACAATCTTCACATCTGTTTTTAGGCTATCTGCAATTGGCTTTCCGTTGTTGGGCATTCGTTCCACAAAATCTGTTGCGATTGGCGCATCTTGCCAAGCAGCATCGTCTAAAATACCGTCTATTTTTGGCGCTTCGGTTATTCTAGGAATTGTAATTTTTTTCCGGGGAATGCTATCCGAAGCTTGTGAATGTGCAGAAACTGCTAAAAGTATTGCAAAAAGAAAGAATGGCACTTTTAAGAAAAAATTCATTTAGAAAGTTTGCTTAATAGACATCCAAATAAATATGATGTTACAGTTTTGTAGAAAATTAAAATTGGATAAAACAAAAAACGGTCTGGAAATAGATTTTCCAGACCGTTTAAAATTTGCTTCTATTTAATGGATTATTTCAACTTTTTCTTAACCGCAACTTCTTGGAAAGCCTCAATAACATCATTTTCATAAATATCATTATAGTTTTTAATCTGAATACCACAATCGTATCCTTTTGACACTTCCTTCACATCGTCTTTAAAACGTTTTAATGAAGCAAGTTCTCCAGTGTAAACTACAACACCTTCGCGAATAAGGCGGATGCCAGAGCTTCGGAAAATTTTTCCTGTTAAAACCATACAACCTGCAATGGTTCCCACTTTCGAGATTTTGAAAGTTTCACGAATTTCAGCCGTACCGGTTATCTCTTCCTTCATTTCTGGTGAAAGCATTCCTTCCATCGCATCTTTTACGTCGTTTATGGCGTCGTAAATTATGGAATATGTACGGATATCTATTTCTTCCTTATCTGCAATCTGGCGCGCGTTGCCCATTGGACGAACGTTGAAACCAATAATAATTGCATCAGAAGCTGAAGCGAGAAGCACATCACTTTCGGTGATTGGTCCAACTGCTTTGTGAATAATATTGACCTGAATTTCTTCAGTTGAAAGTTTTAATAAGGAATCAGTCAATGCCTCTACAGAACCGTCCACATCACCTTTCAGGATAATATTCAGTTCCTTGAAATCGCCGAGGGCAATACGTCTTCCAATTTCATCAAGTGTAATGTGTCGTTGTGTTCTTACAGACTGTTCACGCTGAAGTTGTGTACGTTTTGTAGCAATTGTTTTTGCCTCACGTTCATCTTCAAATACGCTAAATTTATCACCCGCTTGTGGCGCACCATCCAAACCAAGTACAGAAACTGGCGTTGATGGGCCTGCTTCTTTCACATTGTTTCCACGCTCATCCTGCATTGCTTTTACCTTTCCGCTGTGTTGACCGGCAAGAAGGTAATCCCCAACTTTTAAAGTTCCACCTTGCACCAATACCGTTGAAACATAACCACGACCTTTGCCTAAGAATGCTTCAACAACAGTACCGTAAGCTTGTCGATTTGGGTTTGCTGTAAGTTCAAGCAATTCTGCTTCAAGCAATACTTTTTCAAGCAATTCCTTTACGCCATCACCAGTTTTTGCTGAAATATCGTGCGACTGTATTTTTCCACCCCAATCTTCAACCAAAAGGTTCATTTGGGCAAGTCCTTCTTTAATCTTTTCAGGATTTGCGTTGGGTTTGTCTATTTTATTTATTGCAAAAACAATTGGAACACCAGCTGCTTGCGCGTGACTGATAGCTTCTTTTGTTTGTGGCATAATATCATCATCTGCTGCAACTACAATAATTGCAAGATCGGTAACCTGTGCTCCACGGGCACGCATTGCGGTAAACGCTTCGTGACCCGGAGTATCAAGGAATGCAATTTTTTGACCTCCATCCAGTTCAACACCGTATGCGCCAATGTGTTGTGTAATACCACCAGACTCTCCAGCAATTACGTTTTCCTTACGGATGTAATCCAAAAGCGAAGTTTTTCCGTGATCCACGTGACCCATTACGGTTACGATTGGAGCGCGTGGCTCAAGATCTTCTGTTGCATCAATTCTTTGATCGATTGATTCTTCAAGATCGGCTGTTACAAATTCTACTTCGTAACCAAATTCTTCAGCAACAATACTTAAGGTTTCAGCATCCAGACGTTGGTTCATCGTTACCATCATTCCCAAGCTCATACAAGCGGAAATAATTTTAGTAACGGGAACATCCATCATCGTTGCCATTTCACTGGCGGTTACAAACTCTGTAACTTTTATGAGTTTGCTGTCTGCTTCCTGCTGTGCAAGTTCATCCTCTGATTTTTGACGGTGCGTATCACGTTTTTCGCGACGGTATTTTGCGCCTTTTCCTTTGGAAGATTTTCCTTGAAGTTTCTCCAAGGTTTCGCGCACTTGCTTTTGTACTTCCTCTTCGCTTGGCTCTTCTTTTGGTGTGTTACTGCGGCCTTTTCGTCCAGCTGCTCCTCCACGATTATCTTTAAAGTTAGTGCCTCCTCCTTTGGGAGCTTCTTTACTTATACGGCGTCTTTTGCCTTTTTTGTCTTTTTTATCGTCAGCCTTAACTTCTTTTTTCTTTTCAGGCTTTTTGAACTGGGTAAGATCTATTTTTTGACCTGTGAAATTTGGTCCGTCAAGTTTACGATATTGAGTAGTTACAGTATCAGACTGTTTGGCAGGGGTTTCCTCTTTGGACTCTTCCTTAGGCGTCTCTTTTGAAACTGGGGTTTCTGCTACCTTGGGTTTTTCTTCCTTTTTCTCTTCTTTTTCCTTAACAGGTGCAGCTGATTTTGCTTCTTCAGATTCCTTTTTTTCTACCTTAGGCTTTTCAACTACAGGTTCAGGTTTCGGCTTTTCTTCTTTTTTGGGCTCAACCGGCTTTTCTTCTACTTTAGGCGCTTCCTTTTTATCTTTTTTTGCGTCTAGGTCAATTTTACCAACCTGCTTGGGGCCATCAAGTTTTGCTTCTGCTTTTATAACGCGGGAAGATTCTTCTTTTTTCTGCTTTTCCTCCAATTCGCGTTCGCGTTCCAAACGCAATTCTTCCTTTTCCTTGCGCTTTTCCTCACCTACTTCCTTGGAAGCTACTTTTTTGCTCTTGTCGGTCTCAAACTCTTCAAAAAGGACTTCGTATTCTTCACCCGTTATTTTGGTATTGGGACTAGCGTCCACCTCGAAACCTTTGGAACTTAAAAATTCCACGGCTCGATCCAACGAGATGTTGAACTCCCGTAATACCTGACTTAGTCTTTTCGTTTTTACTTCAGCCATAAATGCTTTTTCCTGTTTTGTCTTTTTAAAAAATTTGTATAAAAGTAATTAAAGTTTCAACTACTCTTCAAATTCTTCTTTTAATATGTTTATAACGTCGCGTATGGTTTCTTCTTCAAGATCGGTGCGTTTTACCAGATCGTTGATGTCGTGCTCCAATACACTTTTAGCAGTATCCAATCCTATTTTATGGAATTCTTCGATAATCCAGCCTTCAATTTCATCTGAGAATTCGCTCAATTCTACATCTTCTTCTGCACCTTCGCGAAGCACATCTATTTCATAACCTGTTAATTGTCCCGCAAGACGAATGTTGTGCCCGCCGCGGCCAATGGCCTTGCTCACTTCTTCCGGACGAAGAATAACCTCAGCACGTTTTTTCTCTTCGTCAATTTTGATGGAAGTTACTTTTGCAGGGCTTAAAGCACGGGTTATATAAAGGTTAAGGTTGTTTGTGTAATTGATTACGTCTATATTTTCATTGCCCAATTCACGAACAATTCCATGAATTCTAGAGCCTTTCATACCCACGCAAGCCCCAACCGGATCAATACGATCGTCATAAGAATCTACAGCCACTTTTGCTTTTTCACCTGGGATACGGACCACTTTTTTCACGGTAATCAATCCATCAAAAACTTCTGGGATTTCCTGTTCGAATAATTTTTCTAGGAAAACAGGATTTGCGCGGCTCATTATGATCGTGGGTTTATTTCCTTTTAGGTCCACACTTTCTATAATCCCACGTACGTTGTCACCCTTTCTGAAAAAATCTGAAGGGATTTGTTTTTCCTTCGGAAGAATTATCTCGTTGCCTTCATCATCCAAAAGAATAACTGCGCGGTGACGGATGTGGTGCACTTCGGCAGTATAAATTTCGCCTTCAAGATCCTTGAACTGCTTGTAAATAATAGTATTGTCGTGCTCGTGTATTTTTGAGATAAGGTTCTGGCGAAGTGCCAAAATAGAACGGCGACCTAGGTCAATAAGTTTAACCTCTTCCGAAACGTCTTCCCCAATTTCAAAATCGGGCTCAATTTTTTGTGCTTCGCTCAATGAAATTTCCTCGTTTGGATCTTCCACTTCGCCATCTGCAACCACTATTCGGTTTCTCCAAATTTCAAGATCGCCCTTGTCGGGGTTCACGATTATATCAAAGTTGTCGTCGCTTCCGTATTTTTTCTTCAACGCGTTTCTGAAAACGTCCTCCAGTATCGCCATTAGCGTTACCCTATCTATTTGTTTGTCGTCTTTAAATTCTGAAAAAGAATCGATCAGTGCTAAATTTTCCATATCAATCCAATTAAAATGTTATCATCACTTTTGCTTCCATAATATCTTTATAGGCCAATGTTGCCTCTTTTTGAACGGTTACTTTTCCCTTTCCAACAGGTTTGGGCTCGCGCGCAGACCATGTTAAGGTACAGTTTTCATCGTTTGCGGAGATTAATTCTCCTTCAATTTTTTCATCATTTTTGGTCTTCACCTTTAGGGTTCTGCCAATATTTTTTTTGAACTGTCTGGACAATGTCAATGGTTCCGAAACGCCAGCAGACATTACTTCCAAAGAAAAATCATAATCCTCGCGGTCCAGATTGTGCTCTATGGCACGGCTAACCGCCATGCAATCTTCTACCGTAACGCCTTTATCGCCGTCCAGAATGACCCTTATTTGATTGTCTTCAGAAATATTTAGGTCGATCAAAAACAGTGATTTGTTTTCTTCCAGCGCATTTTCCAGCAGTTCTGCTACTTTTTCACGCATCATTTTTAGCTATAAAAAGAGGGGACTTTAGTCCCCTCAGATAGTTTCGTATCAAATTCGGTGCAAATATACTACATTTTTTAATATTATAAAAACCAAGTACAAACGATTTATTTTTGTAATTTAATGCTTCAATAAAAAATACAAAACTGACCAATTTTATGAAACGTATCCTCGTCCCAACAGATTTTTCCGAGCAAGCTGAAAACGCACTCAAAGTAGCAATAAACCTTGCCAAAAAGCACAATAGCGAAATATTCATCCTGCATTCCATGGAAATGCCGCTTCACCTTGCTACCTCAAATGATTCCGGTAGTTTGCCCGAATCGCTTTTCTTTATAAAATTGGCCGAAAAACGTTTTACCGAATTGCGCGAAAAACCATATTTAAATGATGTGGCTGTTAATGAAACCATTGGCCACAACGAAATATATGAAGATATTGAGGAAACCTGCAAAAAAAACGATATAGACCTAATAGTGATGGGCTCCAATGGCGCCAGCGGTTTTAAGGAAATGTTTGTAGGCAGCAACACTGAAAAAGTTGTACGCACCTCTAAAGTTCCAGTTTTGGTTATTAAAAATACCCATCAGGATTTTGTAATAAAAGACTTTGTTTTTGCCACAGATTTTTCTGAGGAAGGCCGAAGCGCACTCAACAAAGGACATAAATTTGCAAAAATGGTGAATGCAAAAATGCATCTGCTTTTTGTAAATACACCGGGAGATTTTAAGACTTCTGTCCAAGCTCAACATATTATGGAAAATTTTGTTAGAGGAATGGGGGTTGAAAATTTCACGCTCAATATTTATAATGACACTTCCGTAGAAAAAGGCATTCTCAATTTTGCCAAACACATTAAGGCACAACTTATCGGAATGGGCACACACGGCCGCAAAGGAATTTCCCATTTCTTTAATGGAAGCATTAGTGAAGATATGGTTAACCACGCCAATATGCCGGTGATTACCTTCAAAATTTAAATGAGGTTTTTGCTTTTCGCAATACCGCTATTACTTTTTGGTTGTAAAAACATCAGTGAGAAAAACAAACCACCAATAGAGCCGGTAATTGACGAAACTTCCATTTTAGATGAAAAACCGGAACTACCCGAAGGCGCCATAACTGCAGATTTTATTGGGAACCAAGATTCCATTTATGTTTTTGTGAAAAAAATTGACGCTTCAACCGAATCTACATTTATAGGTTTTGAAAATGAGGAATTGCCCGATATTATTATTCCTGAAAGCATTGGCGCAAAACTCACACTATTGAAGCTTAAAAATTTTCCCAATGATGTTTTACTGGTAAACGCAAAATTGAAGGATTCAAACTTTAACGAGTACTATGTTTTTGTATGGAAAGACTCTATCTGGAAACAACCCGTGAACCGTTTTAATATCCATAAGAGCAATATTACCGATACATTGATTCCTATTAGCAATAACCCAAAGGACAGCACGCAACTTCTCCGCTTTTATTCGGTTTTTAATATGGATAGGAAAAGTGAAAAAAAATATTCATGGAAACTGATGCAAGAAAGCGTTCCAGTAGCGGAATAAATCATTCCCTCCTATCAATCAGATCAATCGGTTTTCTGCTCATGGGCGGAAAGCGAAGCTCGTCAATTTCTTCGGAAGAAGCAAATTCTATCTTTGGAGCCACACGCAATTTTGCGCGGAAATGATCTTTTATTTCAAGCAGCAGTTCTTCAGAAATTTTTTCCGAAGCAATCTTTATTAAAATTTCATCGGTACCAAGCTCATTATGGAAAATTTCGATAACATAATTATCTATTTCCGAAAAATCATTCAGAATATTATACATTGCAGGTGGGTACAATGTTGTTCCTTTATATTTAATCATCTGCTTTTTTCTACCCACAACAGGTCCCAAACGCAGGGTATTTCTGCCACATTTGCAAGGTTTATTATAAGCCTGGACCATATCACCAGTCTTGAATCTTAACAAAGGCATCGCTTCAACTCCTAATGTAGTTATGGTCAACTCACCCACTTCCCCTTCGGAAACCGGCACATTGTCTTCGTCAAGAATTTCGGCAATAATAAGCTCCGGATGGTGATGGCCACCGTTGTGGATTTCACATTCGTTGAAGGCCGTGCTCATTTCTGTGGAAGCGTAAGTTGAAAACAGTTCAATATCCCAATCCTTTTTTATCTTTTTCGCCAAAATATTCAGTGAAAAATCGTGCTCGTGAATGGGTTCGCCAATGCAGATGGCAGCTTTTACTCCTGAGTTTTGTAGATCAATTCCGTGCTGCTGGGCGTATTCAATAAGCTTTAAAAGAAAGGATGGAACAGTGATTAAATAAGTAGGTTTAAACTTCAAAATGGAATCCCACTGAAGCTCAGGAATGCCCGAGCCCACACGAATAATTCCAGAACCCAGCTTTCGCGCACCCAAAAAATATGCGAGGCCAGCCATAAAACGCCTGTCCATTGTTGTCATTAATTGCAGAGTGTCTTCTTTTTCCACCCCACAACAGCCGAAAGAAATTGCCTCGTTGTAAGCCAATCGTTCCAAATCGTTATCGGTCAAAGCAAAAGTCACGGGATCGCCCAAAGTGCCGGATGTAGTTACGTAATCTATAATTTCAGATTTTGGGACGCAAATAAAATCGTTATTGAATTGCTGAAGATGGTCTTTGGTCGTAACGGGAATCTTTTGAAGATCTTCCAATGTTTTAATTACGGAAACCTGAATATTGTTTTCTTGGAAAAGGCGTTTATAAAACGGCGAATTCTCATTCAAATATTGAAGCGTTTGCTTAAGCTTTTCCTCTTGAAAGGCTTTAATTTCTGCAATTGATAATTTTTCTATCTCGGGAATCATTTGTTGTTTTTTTAGCCACTAGTGCACGAATATTATTTTTTTCAAATTGATTAGTGACAAATTTTAGTTAAAACAAATCTCGCCTGCAATTCAACTGCCCTCAATGTGAATTAAACTTGACCCCATTATTCGTGTTTATCGCGGCAAATTACTTCAATTTTTTAAGGTATTCCTCAATTTTCTCTCTATCGGGTACAGTTGTAATTTCTTTTGTCAAAGCTATCTCAAAAGCTTTTTTTGCGGCTGCGTTGTAATTTTTTCCCAAGTAATATTTTCCTGTTAAATAAAAGGCATTCCAATATTCTGGGTTATATTTTTGTAACTTCAAAAGAGTTTCGGCAGCAATGGTTTCATCGTTTTCAATTGCAGCTTCCACTTCCCGCTCCAAAACTCGGTATGCTTCGTAATTTTTATATTCCTCTGAATTTAGAAATGGATCTTTTGAGATATTTTCGGTAGGTTTTGAAATAGTAGTTTTTGCGGGATTTCCTTCTCTATTCCGAAAAATTTCATCCAAATTATAAGCAACAAATTCTCCCAATTGATACGGATTTGAAGACACCCAAACCTCTTTGCTCTCCGGTTTAAACACAATCCCGTGATGCGCCAAAAGTTGGTTTAAGGCCTTTTCGTTTCCATAGCCAATTTCCTTTTCATCCAATCCTTTTTTATTTCGAAGAATGGAAACGCCATCAATTACATCAAGTTTTTCTTCTTCGGAAATTAATTCTTCCATACGTTCAAAACGGTACATGGAGTGGCTTTCGGAAATCCATTCTATATTGCGTTCATCGTTTTTGTAGGCCTCACTTTGAAAATGGTTGCTACAGATTAATTTATCGGTGTTTTCTATTTCGAATACGCCGAAATTATCTGGCGCCACTTCAATTATAGCGGCTTTTTTATCTTTTGCACTTCCCACGAAAATAGCTTCGGAAACAAAAACCTCCCGCTTTTTTGCTATGGCCACTGCTTCTTGAATGGTTGAGGCATATTGCAAAATTTCCCGCGTAACGATAGAAATTGGTGTTTTCGCAACTAACGGTATTTCAGATTTTCCCGCATTAATTGTTACCGTCAAACCTTGGTCGTTCATTCCCGATACTACCCCCATCATTCCACCCCAAGTGACCGACATAAATTTATGCCCTTCGGAAGGATTTACGAACGCGATTATTTTTTCCTTCGCAAATTCATCACCCGCATAAAAGTCGAAATTTCTTCCAATCAATAATTCGCCATCAACTGTTTTTTCATCCCAAACCGCAAAAGAGGAACAGCCCACAAGCATTAAATCCTGCAAGGCATGGCCAATATCGTGGGCGCCATGCAGGTAAAGCAAACGCAAATAAGGTTCTCCAATCTCACTGAAACTTGAGGATGAAAACTGTGAGAGCCCATAAATTTCGGTTTTGTATTCTTCGGGAATGTGCAAATACATTTTGCGATTGTACCACGCCAAAAATTTCCGAAGCAAATATTGCTGGGCTTTTGAAGGCACTAAATCTTCCACCTTATTAAAAAAAATTGCCTCCTGTTTTTGCATCAAATCTTGGGTGAGACTTCCAGTAATTTTTCCAATTTGCAGAGGGTTCCCTTCCACATACAGCTCCCACTGACCTTGACTATTTTTTAGAAGAAAATTGTTTCCGGCGACAAATGTGGAATCATTAATTTTTATCTTTTCGGGAATGGTTGCATCATAACCGCTAACATCGGGGCGGTTGTGGAGCGATTTTGAAACTCCGCATGAATTCAGAAAAATTATAAAAAGCGTAAACGCAAGCAATCTTTCCAAATTCATTCTTTTAAATATTTTGCTTTTTCAGTTTTGAAGCGCGTTCATTTGTGTTTTTGAATGTTCTACCTTCCTTGTAGTCAATCCATTTTTGACCGAAAGATTTACGCATCACATTTTCAAAATTTCGCATAAAAAATACATTATAGAGCATATTTGCAAAACGCCCCGGATGCCGAGGAAAGGCACGTAGGGTCATTGAAAACCCACCATTCAAATATTTTATGAAATGCCAATAACCACTTGGCATATAGAGTGCATCGCCGTGTTTCATCGTAGTTTCCACACCTTCCAAATATTGCAGTGCCGGGTATTTTTCAAAATCTGGGTTGTCTAAATCTATACTTTCCAAGTTGTGCACCGCAAAAGGTATTTTGTAAAGAAATTTGGTTTGTGCGGGTGAAAAAAGCATTACGCTCTTGGTTCCATGGAAGTGAAAATGCACCAAATCTGCCAAATCCATATCATAATGCGGCAACACTTTGGAACCTTCGCCACCAAAGAAAAGTACGGGTAACCGCTTAAAAAATTTCAATCCTATATCGGGGTATTCAAAATCCTTTAAAAGCTCTGGCAACTTCACTTTCAAATCGTAAAAGAAAATGCGCAGATCGGTGGGTTTTGTTTTAATGAGTTCTATGTAATCTGCCATTTTCATTTCAGTTGCAGGTTCAGCAGAATTTTGGGTTCCTTTGGTAGGTTCATTATTATAGAGCGGAACAATTTGTTCTGCGGCGTGCTGCTGAATATAATCTAAATTCCATTTTTGGAAAGCATCCCAATTTGCGGTTAATCCTTCAATTAAAACGGGTTTTTGGGGCTTATAATAATTTTCAAGAAAATCCTTTTTTGAAATATTTCGGACTTTAGGTATTGGTGTTGTTTTAATTTGCCCCATATTTCAATATGTTTAGGTGATTTCTTCTTTTTTTGTGGCCTCCAGTATTTTATTCAGCAAATATTCGCCTCCCAATATTTCTGAACAGGTAACTACGCCGCTAATGGTAACGCCCAAAATGCCATGCATATTTAAACTCTGTCCGGTAAAATAGAGATTTTTGATTTTGGTTCGTGGCGAGACAAAAGATTTCAAAGGATTGTTGGCGTCTTTTACATAGCCGTACATCGAGCCGTTGTTACACCCTATATAATCACGATAGGACAAGGGTGTTGATGTATAAACAGCCTCAATACAGTCCCGCAGATTTGGGAATTTTTTCTCGAGTTCCTTAATTATAACTTCGGCTTTGTACGCTTTAAACTCTTCATAGGTTTGGCCTCTATCGTTTTTTTGTGCCGCTGTATTAAACGTATCAATCCACGGCTTCATTTCATCAAAACGCATATACGTCATTACCGTAATATTATCGCCGTATTCCATCATATCCTTCTTTATTCCCATGGAAAGCATATATGCCTCGGGCCAACTTTCCTGGGTGTAATTGTGTACGTCCCAAATTGCTTTGTAATCCTTAAAATGATAATAATTATGGTTTCGATATTTGAAGCAATTTGGTTTTAAAACCAAATATAGACTGAAGGCCGCCACGGTACTTTCTATATTTTCAATGCGACTGGTATAGGATTTTCTGAAATTTTCAGACCCAATCATTTCCAAAGTCATTTTTGGGTCAACATTTGAAATAAAGATATCTCCATAAATGGTTTTCCCATTTGCCGTTTGCACGGATTTGACCATACCATTTTCGGTTTCAAATTTAATTACTTCGTGGCGCTTGTATGCTTTTCCGCCTTTTTCACGCAAACGCGCCAATAATGCTTTGGTAATTTGGCTTCCACCGTTGATGCAGCGGTACGAACTTTCAATGTATGAATTAACCGAAAGTGCATGCATATAAAAAGGCGTGCGCTCGCCTTCTCCCGCATACAGCAGATTACTGCCCCCCAATACCGCACGCAGTTTTTCGTTGTCTGTAATGGAGTCTATAAATTCCTTTGCCCTTACCTCAAAAAGGGAAGTATTTTCGTAATAAGGTTTTCCAAGTTTTAGGCCGTAAAGGGGGAAAAAACTACAGGTATCCTGCATTTTATTGCAGTATTTCTCTATTGCCTTTTCCTCTTCGGGAAATTCTTCCAGTAAAATTCTTTTAAAATTTTCGTAGCCCTGAGCGTGGCGATATTCTTTGGGATCGTCATCAAAAGTGATAATATCATACCCATCTTCGTTCATTTTTTTGAGGGTGATATCATCCAAAATATCCAGATACTTAAAATACCTGTACAGGTTTTGACCTTCGGAAAGTCCGCCAATGTAGTGAACCCCTGTATCAAAAATAGTTTTGTCCCGTACAAAAGTTTGCAGGTTGCCGCCAAACTGTTGGTTTTTTTCCAAAACGCAAACACTATACCCTTCCCTGGCAAGAATAATTGCAGAAACCAATCCGCCAAGCCCACTACCAATGATTACTACATCATATTTTTCACTCATTTCGCTGTGTTTCCCGATGGTTTAAAGATACTAATATTAGAATTTCCGTACACGTTTTGATAGCCTAAGGTAGTAATATTTTCGGTTTGCGAATTATCACATTCCTTTAATAAAACAATGATTTTTATAGTTTCCCTTGGCAATTGGGAAAGCACTTCCGAAGCCATTTTTTCTGAAGAAAGAATAAGTGTTTCAACGCTGGAATGCATAGTTTCTGAAACAGAATCGGTAAAATGCAGCTTTCCGTATTTTTGGGCAATGTAGCTATGCTGAAGTATTGTTCGCCTTTCAGGTTCCTCAATAAAGCTGAAGATTTTTCGATCCGGCCCGTCAAGCGCCAAAAGGAAATCCAGTTGCCCCGCATCATCCGAAAAGTGTGCAATGCTTCCGCTTTTTGAAACGCGGCGCATAATTTCGAAATAATTTTCAGCATTGGTCTGCAAATCCTTTTTTACATTTCTATAGAGCCAATCACCTTTATAGCGGTATTCTTCCAAAACAATTTGATGGAAATATTTTGGACCCTCGATTGTTTCCCGAAGTTTTAAAAATTCAGATTTAAAATAAGCACCTATTTGTTTAGCTTGTTGCGAATGATTTTCTCCGAATTTATTTTCGTTTGCTTTTATCCGTGGCAAAATTTCAACGGTAATACTTCCGTCTTTTATTATCGGGCTACCTTTTGGGTTTACTTCACTATTGCCGTGAATCAAAACTGGAACAATATCTAAGTTGAATTCATTCGCCAAATAAAATGCCCCTTTGTGAAAACGCTTAATTTTGTTGCTTAAGCTTCGGGTTCCTTCGGGAAAAGCCATTAAGGAATAGCCTTGTTTTATTTTCTTTCTCAGTGGTTCCAAACTATTTTCGATTCCGCTGGAAACGGGATAAAAATCTGCGCGCTGTACCGCTTTCCCAAAAACAGGCGAATTGTAGACCCAATCGTTCACCAAAAAACAGATTTTAGGGTGCAGCATTCCCACCGCCAAAATATCGAGAAACGAGGTGTGGTTGGCAATAATAACGGCCGGTTGTGAAAAATCTTCACCCGTTTTATTGATTACTTTTTTCTTCACGAAAGGGTTGGTGTACAATACCGATTTCATAAATTTTGAAATCACTTTATGAAACCAGCCCATTTTAATTTTTTTACTGATGGGCAAAAGCGGCATTAAAGTGATGCTGTATATAGAAAGACAAATTCCGCCCAAACCAAAATACCCAAAAGAAAACAAGGAGTGCACAAACATTCTTGGCGTTATGGGTCGTTTTGTTTGACTGCCTATAAAAAGTTTAAACAATAGCGGCTGCACCGTAAAGGCCATAACCATTGCCGAAAATATACCGATTATGGAAACAAGGGAAATAGAATACAATGCCGGATGTTTTGCAAAAACCAAAACCCCAACGCCCAAAATTGTGGTCAGAACGGAAAGGATGATGGAAGTTTTGTGGGTAACCATTACTTTTTCGCCAGTGCGGAGTTCCTTCAGCAAACCTTTGGTCATAAAAATGCTGTAATCTATGCCCAATCCAAAAATAAATGTGGAAATAATAATGTTGAATATATTAAATTGGATTTGGAAAAGTCCCATAATTCCCAAGGTTAAAAACCATGTAAGAAAAATAGGAACGGCTGTAACCAAGGTTAACGAGAAACTTCGGAAGAAAAGGAAAAGAATCAACAGAACTGTGAGTAAACAATACCCAATCAGACTGTTGAAATTGTTTTTTAAATTTCCCAAAAAGGTCTCGTTCATCTCTTGGCGATCAATCACAAGCGTTTTTGGAATATTTTTGAAAGTTGCCTTTATGGCTGAAGCATTTTCGTCTTCAAGTTTTACCAATGTTGTAATTGTGGTAAAATCGGCTTCCGTCGTAATATAATCTTCCAACAGAACGGAAGGAATTTGCTGGTAATCTTCCGGTTTCAGCGTATTGAAATCACTGTCCAAAAAAGTATAAAACTGGTTGAAAGTTGTAGGTTTAAAACCGAGCTTTTCTCCACTTTCAATCAAATTATTCTGCAGACTGTCTTTGCGGATTTCGCTCCAAAATTGTTTCCATTGCGTTATTTTTTTTCGCTGGTCGCGTTGCGAATGCACCAAAGCGCCGATGGAGCTGAAACTGCTTATTTTACCCTCTTCTTTCAGCAATTCCAACGTTCCGTGGATAGAATCATTAAGTTGTAAGGTTCCTTCCAAAGATGTTCCATAGGTAGCAAGATAGACCGATTTTGAGGAAATATCGGTCAATTCATCCAAATGCTGCATTGCGGTTTTTATTGCCGCAGGCTTGTAATTAAGTTTTGAAATGTCCTTATTGAAATCCACTTTTTGGTAGGTGAAAATGCTCACTATCAACACGATTCCCAAACCAATTAAAAGCCATTTGCTTTTGTGAAACGGACGATCCGCAATTTTGTCCAAAATGTTTACTTGCTGTTTTCGTGAAAGCGGATTTTTATAAACCAATGGAATAAAAAACAAAGCAAACAATGAAGCGCCCAAAACACTTATTGCTGCGAAAATCCCCAAATCCTGCAAAGCCTGTGAATCTAAAAAAAGCAAACACAAAAATGCCAATGAGGTAGTTAAACTGCTCATTAAAATAGGCTCGGTCACATCCAAATACAAACTTTTAAGAGTCTCATTATTACGGATGTGCGTTAAAATGTGCAGCGAATAATCCAATGTTACGCCAAGCAAAACCGAACCAATACCAAGTGAAATGGCAGATATTTCCTGGCGAAGTACATACAAGAATGCTACAGCTAACAGACCGCCAAAAATTGTGGGAACAAACAACACGATGGGAACATAAATTTTTCGGTAGAAAAAAATGAACACCAAAATAAGGAGCACCATTGCCACTCCCACCGTAAACTGAATATCGCTTTTAATTTGTTCTGCATTGGCCACTGCTATAAGTGCCGCGCCAAAATATTCGCTGCTCACGCTACCTGCATATTTTTTATTCAATGTATCTTGAAGCGCATACAATTGCTCGGCAAACTTTGTGTTTTCCGCAGTTTCACTACTTGAAAATTTGGGGGTGATAAAAAGTAGAATGTTTTTTTCATCCTTGCTCAGTAAAAAACCATCTTTCAAAACAAAATCATCCGTTACGCCCAGTTGCCGCAATTTTTTCAAAGCAATAAAGGAAAGCCCCAACGGATCTTTTAAAATAATATCTTTTGAAACGATGCCAGAGGGCGATATGAGCGTTCGGTAATTTGATTCGGTGATAGCGGAAACAGTGTCTTTTTGAAGTTTTGCGGCAATAGCGCTATAATCATCTTTTTCCAAAAAAAGCGGTAGGTTTTCATAAACGAAAGCCATAGTACGTTGCAAATCGTCATCATTTACTTTGCCGCGAATGTTTTTAATGTATTGTCCCGAATTGGTTTCCAGACTGTCCAAGAATTCCGTAGCATATTCTGTTAAAGCTTCAAAATTTGCAGCATCTCCTCGCTGTATGTTTACGATAATCTTATCAGTAAAATTGACGGTTTTAAGAACCTTTTGAAGATCTTTCGCATCCTCATTTATAGGTATCAGTTTTGAAATATCTTCCTCAAAACGGATTTTGGAAACAAAAAAGAAAAGTCCAAAAAATACCAAAAGCAGCAGAAAGGCACTGACAATTTTATTGTTCTGAAGGAATTGAAACGCATTAAAAAACCACTTACCCATTATCGAGAATGTTTTTTCTTTCAAACAGAGATAATAATAAATATCCCATCAATCCACAGAATACCGCCGCTGAAAGTGAAAGTGCCAAACTGCCCACAATATAGGATTTTAGATATTTCATAAGCTCCAAACTCGGGTCAATTTCGGACATGGAAAGCACAAAATTTTCCCCCAAGAGCCAACTGCCCAACTTCAGGCTGAAATAAAGAATGAGCGGTATAAAAGGCGGAAGGCTTACATTTGAAAAGGCAAAGGCAATTACCTTATTTAAATTTAAGAGCAGCGCCAAAAAAATAACGACTATGGTATGAAAACCCCAAATTGGGGATAGACCAATAAAAACGCCTAATGCAATGGAAAATGCCTTCTTTTCGGCAGAATCATCGCTGCCCAAAAAATCTTCCATTATGAATCGTTGAAGTCCTTTTTTTTTAAGTTTTCTGATAATATTACGGGGTTTTATATACAGAAATGTAACCAGTACAAACCAGGTGTTCAAAATACTGATGCGCGTAAAATCCTTGAACGGGCGGAAATGCGAAACTCGATCTTCCATTTCGTAATGAATCTGTATGGGAACGTTTTTCACGTCGATGCCGCTCCACGCTGCCTTTACGATCACTTCAATTTCAAACTCAAATTTTTTGGTATAAAAATTCAACTTCTTCATTGCAAAAAGTGGATACAATCGAAAGCCCGATTGTGTGTCCTGCAAACGAATTCCCGTTTCCACCCAAAACCAGAAATTGGAAAATTTGTTGCCAAAGCTGCTCTTTTTCGGAACTCCGAGTTGGGTCATATTTCGTGAACCGATTAGCAGAATTTCCTTATTTTCTTCCCTTTCCAGCACTTCAATAAAAATGGAAAGGTCTTCCGGAAAATGCTGGCCATCACTATCAATGGTAATTGCATAGCGATAACCCAACTTATCAGCATGTGTAAAACCTAAACGAAGGGCATTGCCCTTACCTTTATTTTCTGAAAGGTGTATTTGTTGAATTTGTGGAAACTGGAGCAGTATTTCCGAAGTGGAATCGGTAGAACCGTCGTTCACCACAATCACATTTTCGGTGTAAACCAAAACGCCCTCAATAACCTGTTGCAAAGTTTTATAATTATTGTAGGTAGGAATAATTACGCAACACTTAAGGTTTTCAAATTTTTCTGAAAGTAGATTTTGGTTCATTGCGATTATTGTTCCAATGTTTTCACCGCGAATTTAAAGCGAAAGTTGCAAAGGGTATAGGGCAAATATAAGTTTTAGGAATTAAATTGAAATTTAAGTTTATCTGAATTCTGCCATTTCTTTTTCTGTGAAATTTTCAGATTTCGCCATATAATCCTTCACAATTTCTTTTAATTCCTTTGAAGAAATTGCGGCATAATTATTCAAAATAAACTGTTTGTCCTCTTCAATATCTTTATGGTAACCCAAGAATTTCGGGGAGTTTCCCTGGACACTCATCCGAATGTAACGGGTTTCGATATTGGAAGAATCATCTTTCACCGCGCTTTCAATTAATGCCGCTCCTTCTTTAAAAAATTCCTTTTTCTCACTTTTCTTTTTAGAGAATTTTGCCTTCAAAGTCAAAACCGCGCCTTTGTACGCTTTCAGAATTGGTTTGCTTGAAGAAGTTACTGACGAAAGTTTTCCTTCAATTTTTGAAGTAATTTCAGAACTTTCAACTGCTTGTGGATAGAGTGATCGAATTTCTTTCAAATCCTGTGCATTTGAAAAAAACGACACAAAAAATAATATGAAAAACAATGATCTCATCAGTCAATTATTTTAAAAGTAGCGCTTAATTTCAGCGCAACGGTTTCTTCAAATGAAGTAGTATTTTTTACTTTCACGACCCCATTATCCTCAGCAATATCAATAACAAGTTGCAACTCTGGATTTTTATCGGGATTAATGATCGCCATAAATTTTATATTTGAAGAAACAGACAAAAACAGATTTTTTCCAGTAGCTTCTTCCGTCAATTCCTTAATTATTTGAATCATACAAACTCCCGGCATCACGGGATTTCCGGGAAAATGACCTTTAAAAATAGCGTGCTCTTTGTTCAACTTTATCTTTGCTGAAATCCCTTCCGCGGTCTTTTCATTCGCAATTACTTTGTATAGTCCTTCGATGAGCATATTATTCCTTTTTGAATTTTTCCAAGGCTATAGTTAGTTTGATATTATTGTGTTTTATAGCGATGATCTGTGCAATATTTTCATTGATAATTGAAAAATCAATTTCCACTTTTTCTTTGGTTTTGGAAGTACTTACAATTTTCTGAAGCGTTTCGTCTGCACCTCCCAAAAAGTAAAAATTAAAATCATCATTACTCTGTGTTTTGTAAATTCTTTCTCCATTTGATTCATAAACCGACAAAACTTCTGCGCTTTCATTTATGAGTAATTTAAAATCATCTTTTAAAATATTGACGACGAATTTTTTGTCCAAATCCTCGATTACAAAATGCTTCGTAAAAGTGTCATTCTCAAACTGAAAATCGAAAAGCTTTCCGCCAAATTCCGTTGTGAAAACAACACGATGGTTCATCGGCCCAATTTTTTTTATAATCAATATTCCCCCGAAATTCTTTTTATAAAAATCAATCTTTGCTTTGTAAACATAATCAATTTCACTGTTGGAAAAATACGGATTTTCTACTTCACTTTTTGTAAACGAAACCTGCCGAAGCCCTTTCGTTGTTTTTAGTGAACACGAAGCCAAAACAGATATTGCCAAAAAACTAATTGCTAAAAGCCGAATCATTTATGGTACTGTTTAAAGTGCGATTGCTGAAAATAATACGCGTGAAATCCTGCGAAGGTTCTACCATTTTCACTTCAAAAACCTGGGCGTCGTCTTTATTGAAAAGCAGTTCAAAGGAAGCGATATATGCCGCAATTTTTTTGTCATTGGGGACAAAAACCGCTTTATAATATTTCGGGGATTTATAATAGGAAACTGTAAAATCGGTATCGCTGAACATATTGCCTTTTACGCTGTTCACAATCAATTGGTTCAGTTTTTTGAAAAGTTTGCTATTGCCAATATCCACCTTACTTTTGGTCCCACCATCGTTTATTAGCAATTGTTCTTCCTTAAAAATCACGCTATATTGGTACGGATTTGTGTATTCCCACTTCACCAAATTTGGCGATTTGAAAAGCATCTTTCCCGAAGTTTTCACATCGTCCGACAAAAAATCGAGATGTTTGAATTGCACAAAATCGGTTTTAATGCTTTTTGTAGTTTGCGCTGTAGCAATAACTTTTTTCTTGAAAGAAGCAATTTCCGAAGCACTCATCGCGCTTTCCTGCGCCAGAATCGTGCTACCAATAGCAATAAAAAATAATAATAGAAAATAACTACGCATAAGCTTCAATTTCAAGTAAACGATCCACGGGAACCGACTGCAATTTGTGCGGTGGCAAAGTTAACAATAACTGTTCCAATACGGCAACGGATTTTGCGCTAGTGTCGTGCAGCAAGATTATATCGCCCTTTTTCAAATTGGAAGTGATGCGTTTCAGAATTTTTTCTTCGGAAAGAATTGTAGTATCCAAGCTGCGTTTGCTCCAACCAATGGAAAAATGCCCAGTCTTTTTCAACGCATTTTTAACATTCGGATTTGTAACGCCGAACGGTGGGCGGAACATTTTAATTTCCTTTCCTGTGATTTCCTTTAGAATTGAATTGGTTTGGTACAATTCTGCAGAAACTTTTTCCGAAGAAAAAAATCCGAAATTTTTGGAATGCGAATATGAATGGTTGCCAACGGTGTGGCCTTCATCAATAATCTGGCGAACAATTTCCGGATATTTTTCCGCATTTTTTCCAATTAAAAAGAAAGTTGCTTTTGCATCGTTTTTTTTCAGAAGTGATAAAATTTTTGGCGTAAAATCTGGATTTGGTCCATCGTCAAAAGTTATTGAAATGTAGTTTTCAGCAATTTTATAATTGTGATTTAAAGATTCAAAATGATAATTCAACTTAATCTGAAATGATCCTATTGCTGTAATAAAAATCCAAGTAAAAACAAACAAAACGTACAACCAGGCCGGAATATCACCGAAAAAACCCGCAAGCAGTAATCCTAAAAAAACTACTAAAGCAAGCGCGTTTATGGTGTAAAACCTCAGCATTTTTTCAGCAGAACAAGACTGTGATTTTCGCCACGATATTGATTATAACACAAAACCGTTTTAATTTCCGAAGATTTGATTTTGTTGATTTTCACAATCTCGGGAATGGTTTGTGTTTTCAGAATTTTGGAAGCCAACCAAACCCCAAATGCGGAAACCGTGTTGTTTTCGCCCACCAAATGTTTGTAAAAAACCTGTTGGGTTTTGTTGAAAATTCCTTCGGAAAGTTGGCTGTAATAATTATCAAAATCTACATCTCCGTTGTTTCCTAAAACCACTAAATCGATGTCGGTTATTTTAAAATTATTTTCTTCTAAAAAGCTTTCAATGGTTTCTGAAACTCTTTCTTTTTGAAGCGTATTAAAAGTTTCAACGGCAATCAATTCCGCATAACAACTTTTTGATTTTTCATTTGAAACCACAAAGAAATTAGCTCCTTCACTGAAAACCGCACCTTCGGTTTTAGAATCTAAAACCCCCGAAATATTAACTGGCTCCGGTTTTATATGATTTATTACGCGATGTACTTTTGTAGTATGTTCGCCCAATTCCTCAACGCCGCCAACCAAAATATTGTGGGCTTCGTCATTTTCAAGTTGCATTTTTGCGTCGAGCAAAGCAGATTCAAAGGAAATCGCGGAATGAACGTACGTGAAATTATAAGCTTTGCATTCCATCCCCAAAGCAATCTGCCCGGCAACCGTGTTATGCGTACTTTGGATAAAAGAAGTTGGTGTTAAATATTGCTCGCTATTGTCAATTATAGCGCTCACAAATTTTTCAGAATCAATCATACAGCCCATTCCCGTTCCTGTGATTATGGCATCGACCGTTTCAATTCCGGCCTCATCCATCGCAATTTTTGAAGCAACCACGCCCATTTTTATGCCTTTCGCCATTCTTCGGGAGGCGGCGGGCGGAATGTATTGTTTGTAATCTGGATCTTGGGCGGAAATAACCGTATCGTTATATTCGATTATTTCATCTAAAAAAAGACTATTATCAAACGTTTTTTGAGGCGAAATGGAAGCGATGCTATTTATAAAAACCTTCTTCATTACGCTTCTTTTGAAAAGATTACTGTGGAACAATTCCCTCCAAAACCTAGGGAGTTTGAAAGAACCGTTTTCAATTCCTTTTTTTTCAATTCCGTTTGGGGAACCATTAAAAATTCCTTCATCGGAGTTTTAAAATTCAGGTTGGGGAAAATCACATTGTTTTGCAACGCCAAAACCGAATAAACAGCTTCAATCGCACCAGCTGCTGCCAAAGTGTGGCCAGTATATGCTTTTGTTGAACTGAATTCTGGCATTTCTTCGCCAAAAATTCTAAGTATTGCGCGTCCTTCCGAAAGGTCATTATTTCCCGTAGCAGTTCCGTGCGCGTTGATGTAGTCTATTTCCGAAGGTTTTAAATTTGCAACTTTCAAAGCTTTTTCCATCGCTAAAGTTGCGCCATCGCCATTATCCGAAGATGCGGTTTGATGAAATGCATCGTTGGCATTTCCGTAGCCTTTTACGTAAGCGAGCACTTTTTTGTTTTCGGCTTTTGCAATTTCATCACTTTCCAAAACCAGGAATGCCGCTGCTTCGCCAAGATTCAAACCTTTTCGGTTTTCATCAAAAGGAGTGTTGAAAGTATCGCTTAAAATCATCAAAGTTTTAAAACCGTTGATGGTAAATTTTGAAAGGCAATCTGTACCGCCAACCAAAACCCTGTCTAATTTCCCAGATTTTATAAGCCTTGCGCCAAGCATTATTGCATTGGCTGCCGAAGAACAAGCGGTACTAATGGTTGTAACCAAGCTTTCTTCAATACCCAATTGTTCAGCAATTTTTTGTGTGGAATCGCCTGCGTGGTGGCTTTCAATATATATTTGGGGAGCTTCTTCGGTAAGATATTCGTAATAATATTTTTCGGTCATATCCATTCCGCCCACGCTGGTGCCAGAAATAATGCCCGTTTTGTACTTTTTAATATCGGTAATTCCAGCATTCGCAAAAGCTTCCTTAGCCGCAATTACGCCGAGCATTGCGGTACGGGAATAGTTATTTTCTGGCGGAAGATTTAATTGGGAAATCAATTCATCATTCGTGAATTTAACTTCGCCAACCATAATTTCTTCACGCTGAATTGTTTCAATATTATCAACGCGGGTGATGCCTTTTTTTCCATTTATGAGCGCATCATAATTTTCCTGCACATTGTTGCCAATGGCAGAAATAATGCCCATTCCGGTTATGGCAACGCCTTTGCTCATTTAATTTATTAATTTTTGTTAAAATGCGGTGTCTGGACGCATTGATAAAATTTTATTTAAACGTATTTGTTTTTCGTTAATTTGATTTAGTCTATCAGAAGTACCCTGTGGTAAAACTTCAAGATTTTTCAAGTTAATTGCAGTTCCTGCCATACAAACCATCAAAATTCCTTTACCAGAACCTACCTCACTATAATCAATATCTGTTGCTATAACTGCATTTCCCCCTAAATCCAATGCTTTTTTTCTTAATTGAGCAAAACACAAATTCTCTCCTTGTTGAAGCTTCTGATTATGTCTTGAAGATTGAGCACCAAAAAGATCGGTAAAAGAAGATGTGAATTCTGTAATTACCCCAGTTCCAGTAGCTGATTGACCAGTAACCATTCCAATTATTGAATAATCCCAATTGAATGGTGAATGTGTTGAAATAACTGGTACAAAATGTATTAACTGATTTAGAATCTTTTTTAGTGATTCTTTTTCAGCATCCATCTTTAGCTCAGCATTTTTATATAAATCTTTTCCACAATTCCCGCAATATCCATTTTGAGGATTATCAGAATAAAAATTTATTACATCAATAGATTTCTGCAATAAGAGATCGTTCGATTTAAAAACCCCACCTTTGATCTCTGTTTGGCAGTTTGGGCAAACACTAATATCACTCATAAACCGATTTTAAAATAAATCTATAATTACTTCGTGCGGTGTTCTTGAATATAATCTGCCATAACTTGCACAGATTCAAAAATCTTTCTTCCCTCTTTTGGGTCGCTCAAACGGATGCCGTAATCTTTGTCCAACATCACAATTAGTTCCAACGCATCGATGGAATCCAATCCAAGTCCGTCGCCAAAAAGTGCGTCATCGTCTGCAATATCTGCAACTGCAACATCTTCAAGGTTCAATTGTTCAATTATTTTCGCTTTTAATTCTTCTTTTAATTCGCTCATAATATATTGTATAAACTATTTATTTCTTCTATTTTATGTTCAATTTCGCCTTCATTTTCAACTAAATAAAGAAAGGCATCATACTTATTTTCATCTAAATCAACCCAGCCGCAAAGCACTTTTTCAGCCTTTCCACTTTTCAATAAACTGTTGGCATACAGTTGCAAATGTTCCGCATTGAAGCGGTCAAAGATAAAAAAACTATTTTCAGAATAAAGCCTGTGTTTGATACTTATCTCGCCCAAACAAATATTTGGAAGCGTGTAAACAAAAACCGCCGGACTCGGAAAATATTCAGCTTCATTTTCAATTGCAGCTTGGTGTTTTCTATCAGTATCCAAACTGGAAGCTTTGTTTGAAAAAATGAGTGCAGTACTGTTTTCAACTTCGTTTAAATTTTCATTTTTCAGTAAAACATCAGCCGCCAAAAATGCCAATTTACTTAGGTTATCCATTTTGAAAAACTTTGGATAATCTGTTTTTAAAGATTTATAGGCATTTTTTATAAAAGTGGAAAAATCTTTCGCATCGTCACTAAAAATCGATTTCCCATTTACCGAAACAGTTTGGTCTTTTATGTGGCAATAGCTTTTTATGTGAAACGTTTTGCTCAATTTTTATTTCTTTTTACAAACCAACATTGTGTGGTATTCCCCAAGTTTAATGTCTTCCTCCACTTTCAATCCTGCTTTTTCTATCAACTTTATAAATACACGTGCAGGATACATTTTGCTGTTTCCATTCGCGAGTACAGTAAAATATAGCGATGTAGCTTCCAAAATAAACTGCGTTGATTTAAAATTTTGCCGATCGGTAAAAGTTTCAACGATAATCATTTCAGCATTTTCATCCATCGAATCAGCGCAAGTACTCAATACTTTCAGAATTTCATTTTCGGAAAAACAATCCAAAAATTGACACATCCAAATAGTATCGGCGTCATTTGGGATCTGTGGATTTTCTGAAAGCCAATCAATGGGATGACCCGAAATTCTATCTTTAAAACCGTTGCTTTCAGCATTTGCCAACGCCATTTTCAACTGGCCCGGCAAATCGACGATTTTCACATTTACATCTTCATTGAAATTGCAGCATTTAATGGAAAACTTCCCCGTATTTCCGCCAATATCAAGCAGTTTTTTTGGTTTCTTTCGAAATATTTTCTCAAGTGCATCCTCAAAAATTCCATCAGAATAATGGTGGTCAAAATCGAACCAGGATTTTTGCTCGGCTGGTTTTAATTGTGAAAGTCCTTCATAAATTGTGGGCCATTTTCCCAGTTCTTTAAGTCCTTCTGGTTTTCCATTTTTTATTGAATCTTCCAAATAAAACAAACCTTTATAGCAAACATCGTGTGTAAAATTAAGGTTCACGCTGGCTGTTGTATTGTAATTCAGGAAATAACCAACTTTTGTTAGTTCGTACTGTTCAACTTCATTTTTACAGACTATGTTTGAAGTTTCGGCAATTTCCAAAAGCACGCCCACGCCATAGGAACTGAGCGAAAGTTTCTCTGAAATTTCTTTTAAAGTTGGGCCTCCGGTATCCCGCTGATCAAAAATGTATTCGAGTATGCCCAGTTTTCGTAGCGAAACCGAAGCTTGGAAAACAAAGGGTGCGAAGGCAATCTTGTGCGCCTCTTCCAAAGCTTCAATCGCACTCATTTTTTTGGTTGTTGTTTGCATTTATGGTTGGTTAGTTGTTCACTTTTTTAAAAATTACCGCCGTATTGCATCCCCCAAAACCCGAGGCGGTCTTAAGGAATGTATTTAACTTTCTTCGGGTATTTTTTTGTATGATATTTATGCTTTTTGAAACCCCAATTTCATCAAATCCCTTAGAAATAAAAAGGGTATCTTTTTTCAAAGAATGCATTCCCACAATGGTTTCCAACAAGCCAGAAGCTCCTAAAGTATGGCCAAAAAAACCTTTTAAGCTGTTCAGCGGAACCTGTTCCATACCCAAACGGCTGAAAGCAATGGCCTCCATTTCGTCATTAAATGGCGTGGCCGTGCCGTGCGCGGAAATATAATCTACTTCATTCGCATTTATATTTGCTTCTTTCAATGCAGATTTTACACTTCTAAAAAGACCTTCTCCCGTTCGCGATGGACCGGAAATATGGTTGGCATCATTGCAGGTGGCGTCACCCAAAATTTCAACGGCTTCTTTCGAAAGGTTTTCTTCGGAAGCAGTAACCAAAACACTGGCCGCAACTTCGCCGAGATTTATTCCAATTCTATTCTTATCGTAGGGTTTACAAGGTTCTGCAGATAAAGCTTGAAATGAATTAAATCCCGAAAGGATAAATTTCGTGACCAAATCTCCACTGCTTATAAAAACGTGATCGTATTTTCCTTCGGAAATAAATCGCTTTGCGGCTGAAATAGCCAAAACACCCGAAACACAGGCATTTGAAAGCACAATCGCCTCATTTTTAAAGCGGAAAAAATTTTGGATTGTTTTTCCCAGTTCGCTTAAATAAGCGCGATTTTCAGGAAAATTACTTTCTTTTTCAAGCACATCAATATTTCCTTTTGTAGTGGAAATTATTAACCCCACTTTTTCATTCAAAGGAATAGTTGCAGCTTCAATTACTTTTCCCAAAGAAAGAATAAGCATTTGCTCCAGTTTCGTAAATTTTGAAGCATCCGCAATTTTGTTGAATTCTTCCTTTATTTCTTCGGAAGAAATCATCGAAGCGCAAAACGGTTCAGGCAAAACGGAAGTATCCTCATATTTTTCAAGCCCTGAAATTCCATTAGAAATATTTTCGACAACCGTTTCGCTATCAAAACCAAGACTGCTCAAAATATTGTTATGTGAAACGAAGGTTTTTGCCATTTTTTAGATTCCCATTTTTTTCTTCCATTCTTTGAAAAAATCGGGCTTTGTAAGTGAAAGCTCGCCCTGCTCGTTCAAAAAAACCTGCACCGTTTCACCCAAACAGACAAGTCGTCCTTTTGGGTCGAAAATTCTATAATGAAAAATCATTTTTGCCGCCGGGGAAGGAATGAAAGTTGATTTTATGGTCGCTACATCACCATAACGCAACGGCAATTTATGCTCGCAGGAAGATTTCACGATGGGTGAAGTGTAACCATTTGCCTTCTGTTCCAAATATGAAATTCCATATTCTCTCCCAAAAGCCTCGCGACCATCCTCAAAATATTGAATATAATTGCCGTGCCAAACAATACCCAATGGATCTGTCTCTGTGAAACGCACTCGGATTTCAGAAGTAAAACTTATTTCTTTTTTAGTTTCAGACGGCATTTTTCTTTCGGTTATAAATTATTGCTATTATGATTGTTAAGAGGAAAAACAACAATAATAACGAAATTTCGGGAAGGATTTTAACAAAACCCGCATTTCTTAAAAATACATCGTAAAATGCTTCCAAACCCCAATTCATCGGGGAAATTTTGGAAACGAGCTGCATAAATTTCGGCATAACGAAAACTGGCACCCAAACCCCGCCAAGTGCTGCCAAAATTACAACCAAAGTTGATCCGAAAGGTGCAACCTGTTCCTGGGTTTTTGCAATTGTTCCCAACAGTAATCCCAACCCAATTGCCGCCAAACCTGAAAAAAGTGCCACGATATATAATATCGTCAATTTTCCAGAAACATCAATTCCTGGCAATCCTATTGCGGGGAAAAGATAAATTCCAACAAGAAGCATCAACGTAAATTGTATCAAGCAAACCCCCGTATAAACAACGGTTTTCCCTCCCAAGACAGTAGCGTAACTCACAGGATTCGTTCGCAACCGAACAAAAGTGCCTTGATTTTTTTCCTTTACCAAATTGGTGGAAAGCGGAACGATGATGAAAAAAATAGCAAAAAGTGTCCACGCCGGAACGTTATGTTGTGCTGAATTTGGGATGATTTCCTCGTTGTTTTTTGTTGGGAGGATTTCCTTAAAAGCGATAAAATTTTCTGTGTCGAAAAGGGGTTCTGAATCTTCTTCTCCCAATTCGGTTTGAAAAGCTTTGTAAATACTTTGCGTTTCAATTTTTGAAATCATTTTATCGATGCCGTTTTTCACCGAGGATTTAAAACTTGTTTGCGTGGCGGGATCAAAGTACAAACGGACTTCCTTTTGTGGAATCGTTTCTCTAGCAACTACTAAAGTATCTTCTTCCAAACCAAATTTTGATAAAATTCCTTCCACGTTTTGGTCCACTTTTTTCTGAAGTGATTCGGAAAGATTTTCGGGAATTACAATTGCAAGTTGATATTTTCCTGAGAAAACAGCTTCTTTTGCTTCCTCTTCGGAAGTTTTCTGAAAAATTTCAAAAGAATTGGCTTTGGAAAGATTTTCAATAATACTTTCTGAAATTTCGCCTTTGTCGTTATCCACCAAAAGCACGGGAATTTTTATATCGCTGATGGTTTTGAAAGTGCTGTCCTGCACCAAAGTGATGACAATCAAAAGCAATAAAGGCATTATAAAAAGAATCGCTATTCCGCCCACATCGCGGGTTAGCAGTAGGAATTCTTTGTATGTTGATGCCCAAAGTTTATGCATAATCGCGAAGTGCTTTGCCAGTTTTCGTTAAAAATACTTCTTCCAGATTATTGGCGCCGAGTTGGTTTTTTATCAATTCGGAAGGAATGCCCTTTACGATGATTTCGCCATTGTCAATAATGGCGACGTGGGTGCAGAAAAACTCGGCTTCGTTTAAATGGTGTGATGTGTAAACTATTGTCGTTCCCTGCTTATTCAGCAATTTTAAATGGTCGATAATTACATTTTTTGATTGTACGTCAACGCCAACTGTGGGTTCGTCCAAAAACAACACTTTGGGTTGGTGAAGGATTCCGGCAATCAAATTTACGCGGCGTTTCATCCCTCCAGAAAATGTGGCAGTTTTCTTATTGGCAAATTTTGAAAGACCCATAATTTCCAAATGCCCAGCAATGGATTTTTTAAGGATTGCGCCTTTAATTCCATACATACTCCCGAAATAATACAAATTTTCAAACGCCGTGAGCGTTGGGTAAAGCGCATATTCTTGCGGAACAATGCCAATCAATTGTTTTAATTGATTTTTGTTCTCTTTAAAATTCAATCCATTTATCGTAAAAGAACCAGAGGTGGGTTTCAGCAAAGAAGTAAGCATTGAAATAAGCGTGGTTTTTCCAGCGCCATTTGGACCGAGCAATCCGTAGATTTCACCGTCTTCAACTTTCAAATCAAGGTTTTTTACCGAAAAAAAATCGGCGCCTTTGTATCTTTTTGAAAGTTGGTTTATTTCTATCATTGTCCCCCTAAATCCCCCGAAAGGGACTTTTTAAATTGCTTTTTTAAGTTTCTTAAAAAACACCTTTTCCAAATTGGCAATGTGGTCAAGTTGGTCTGCAACTTTATTATAACCGTCGGTTTGGGCGCTTCGGTTTTTGTAGATTCGTGAAGCCTCCAAAGCAAAATCTCGCCACAAATCGCCAATTTCGGTCATTTCTTTTGAAAGCTCAATCAATTTTTCATTCCCAAGCAATTTTCCCGATTCCTGTAAAAATGCTGCGTAAATATAGCGGAAGCCACCACCACCCGTGCCTATTTCTTCCTGCATTCGTACTACTTGTCCCAAATAATGATTTGCGGTTTTAATACCTTTTTTATTCGGCCATTTTCTGATTAAACCAGCAATTTTGTAAATTCCTTTGTAACCCACAAAGGGAACCGGTGCCAACATTGATCTGCAAGTATCTTTGATTCCTTTTACAATTGCTTTTTCCAATTCGAGTTTTTCCGGAAAAGAAATGGGGTAATACATATGCCCTTTCGGTGCGAAGGCCCCTTTGGCAAAACGCACCTTTTCCAATTCCTTTTCGGAAAGCGAAGTTACATCTTCCATTACCGGATCGCTGATTAAATAACGATTGTCTTCTTTCCCATAAACCACCATATTGTGGGCGTTGAAATGAAAACGGTATTCATCAGGGAAATAAAGCAAATTGTAAACCCCAACTTGCAGCCCCACAGGATTATTTTTCTCAAGATTTTCGTCCAAGCGTGCTTTTGCATCTTTTGGATTGCTGAATTTTTCACGCTTCATCTTTACCCCGGTACGCTTGGCGAATTTCTTAAAAATATGTCCCGGAAGGGCGCGATACGTAATAACGGGAGCGTGATTAACTTTTAACAATGGAATATAACAGAACAACAAACCGCTGCCAATACCAAAAACCATTGGCTCGCTCACGCTAAAACCGTTATGTTTCATCAAATTTGAAACAACGCCGTTTTCGCAATGCGCAGATTGATGATGGGTAAAGTTTACTATGGTTTCAGGTTTCAAGTTTCAGGTTTTACTATTGATACTATTGGTTCTGTGGATACTTTGGATTCTATTGTTTCTGTGATTTTTTTAAACTTTTAAACTAATAAACTTATCGACTCATCGACTTAACTTCTTCAACCGAAATCTCGAAAACCTCAGCATATTTGTTTAAAGTTTTATCGCTCAATTTTTTAAAAACAGAAGGTTTAAAATGCCTCTTAACCTTCCATTGCCAAAACCCAACGTAGCTGGCCAAAATACCAACGTCCATTTTATGGAGTTCCATATAATATTCTATGGGGCTGGTTTCGCCTTTAATAACACGATTTTTCGCATCTTCCGTACGTTCGTTTATATCTTCAATTGCGTTGTTTAAGGCTACGGTTTTCGGTTCCCAACCGGTGCTGTTTTCAGTGGTGTATTCTCCGTTCACATCAACTGCATAACAGAGTTCGCGAAAATTGGCAGATTCAAGATTGCTTTTGTCCTGTGGCACTTCCTTTTTCTTCATAATCAGACTTCATGGATTAAAAAATTCATGGTAGAAGATACAATTAATTTTTCAGCAAGAAATGTTTCCGTTTCCAAGCTGCACATCGTTACTGCGCCCGTATCAAATCTGGACAGGAGTTTTGCTTTTGTAATGATGGTTTCGCCAACTTTTGGAAGCTGAAAAATCTCCACTTTTTTGATGGCGCTTATATAACCGACAAGTTTATTGCCCGTACCTTCCAAATCGTCCTTTTCAAAAAAACTTTGGCCCACAACAGCCGAAGCGGCTTGCGCAGCATTTTCAATCAATCCTGTTTCCGAAAGCTTTTTATTTTTCAAAAAAACACAGTTATCACAAATTTGGAATTGGGTTGATACCGAATCGTCATCTATTTCCAAAACTGAAGTAACCATCAGCATCGGCTGGCGATGCGGAAGAAAATTGGCAATGTCCAGTTTTGAGATATCGGTAGTTTTCATCAATTCGCCAATACGGTTTTCATTTCGCTGGAAGCAATTATTTTTCCATCGCACTCGGTTTCAGCGGTTACCAATGTAACGCCCATTATGTCGTGCAGGATTATTACGGTTGTTTTTAACTCCTTCCCTACGGAAGGAAGTTCAAGAATTTCAGCTTTTTTTATGGCCCCAATATAACCGGTTGGGGCATCTTCCTTTTTTAGAAAAAATTGGTAACCTGTATAAAGTGCAACGGTTTGCGCCATGTGCTCGATCAAACCTGGCGCAGTGAATTTATTGTTTTGTGTGAAAATATTTTCTTCGGAAATCGTCAATCCCGAAATCACTTTTTTCTCTTCAAAATGAAGCAACTTGTCCACCATAACGAAAGGAAATTTCTGGGGAATCAATTTTCCGATGAAATCCTTATCCGTTATTTTTTCGGTGAAATTATTCATTTATGCAACGGTCAAATAAGCATAAGAATAAGCAAAACGGGCACTTTCGGGCACTTGTAGAAATATTCTGTCGCCTTTTTTAAGTTTTCCGGAATGCACCAATTCTTCCAACATTAAATAGATGGAGCCAGCGCCAACATTCCCAACTTTTTGAAGGTTCAGAAACCATTTTTCCCAAGGTAAGTGAAGACCTTGATTTTCAATTTCGTTGTAAAGATTTTCCTTAAAATAATAGGAAGAAATATGTGGCAAATAATAATCAATATCGTCTTCGGTGATGTTGTGCTTTTCCATTGCAAGCTTCATACTGGCAACGCCCTTTTGAAGGATGTTTTCACCCAACAATTTCACATCCTGCTTCATTGCAAAAAGTGATTTTTTTCCCCAAACATCCGCGGGATATTCGCTCCACGGTTTTAGGCTGCCATCATCCAGTTTATCACCACCGGCATACATACAAGTATCCAGTTCAAAGGCATAACTGTAGCCTTCCATCCACTCAATTTTTAACGGGGTTTTTCCGTTTGGTTCGCTTTCCAAAAGAAATGCGCCCGCACCATCACTTAACATCCAACGTAAAAATTCTTTATTGAACGCTAGTATTGGGTGTTCCTCAATTTGTTGCAAATGCGCCACTTCGTCCTCAAAAATATCAGACTTCATCCAAGAGGAAGTTCTTTCCGAACCTGTGCAAACAGCATTTTTTACTTGTTCAGATTTTATGGCCATATAGCCATATTTCAAAGCATTCATGCCGCTACAGCAAGCACCGGAAGGAGAATTTACTTCCAGATTTCCATTCTTTAAAAAACCGTGAACCATGGCTGCGTGGCTTGGTAAAATCTGGTCTGGGCTGGAAGTGCCGCAAGACAGTAATTCAATATCGTTTTTGTTGAAAGTATCATCGCACAAATTTTCAACTGCTTGTGCGGCAAGCTGGGCGTTGTTATGGGTTATATTACCCTCTTTATCGATGGCGTAATAACGTGTTTTAATTTGATTATTTCGAAGGATAATGCGGCGTGCTTTGGAGGTTTTTCCATTGATGACACCCAATTTTTCTTCCATGGCCTCATTCTCCACGGGCTCATTTGGTAAAAACTTCGCAATCCTTGTAATGTATACGTTCTTCATTAATCCTGCTTTAATGCAACTGATGAATAATAGGCCTTATCCCGCCGTATTTTTCCATACATTGGCAGATAGGTGAGCAAAAATACAATAAATACAATTGGGGCTATAAGCCATATTGCAAATAACAAATAATATTTAAAATAAACGAGCCATTTTTTTCTTTCTTCTCCTTGTTTCTTGATTAAATGATTGGCCCATTTTGTAAAGACAACATTCCCGCGAATGTCCGTAGCAATAAGTGAAGGATCTACTTTTACAGCGCCAACGTTTAAAAGATTTTGTTGCAGGTTTGAATACTCGTTTTGAAGCAAAGCCTCTTTAATTGGAATGCCAAAACGGGAAGCATTTTCAATATCCTTATTCGAAACGCCTGGCTTTGGAAAAATGCCCCACAATTTAGTTTTTTTGCCACCCATTAGCCAGTGTACGATTGTAATTACGCTTATGTGGTTCAAGTTTCTATCGGTTAAGGCTATGTTCCCCACTAGTTTTGCTTTATTGGCAATCAATAATTTCTTCACTTTTTCCTGCGCCATTATCCACATATTTCGGCTTGCGGAAACTGTTACAATTGGCGTATTTGCGAATAAAATCTTTGCTTCTTCGGATTTTAAAAATGAATTTATTGGGATGGATGGAGTTAAGTACCAAGTTGTAAACCCCAATATAATTAAGTCATATTTTTTTTGAAGGATTTCTGCTGGAATCGCTTCCAAGGGCACGGGAATTTGGAGAAATGTTTCAGGAAAGGCATCATAGAATTCTTCCTCTTTCCAAGGAAATGGAAATTGTTTCTCCGGAATAATTTCGCAATAGGAAATGTTTATTTTTTCCTCAGAAATGGTGGAAGCAATATTTTTCAGAATATCTGAAAGCTGCCCCGTTTGGGAATAATATAGTACTAAAACTTCCTTCATTTTTTAATCCTTTGTATCCCAAAAATCAAAATAATTGAACCACTGCATCGGGTATTTTTTCAGCATCCATTCTACACTTTCGGTGTATTTTTTCAATAAACCCTGTGCATCGCGATTTTTCACTTGTGCCTGCCTCGCGTAAAGGTGATAATGCTTATTTGTTTCCTTCATTACATAAACGAACAAAACCGGAACATTCAACCTACTAGCCAACAAAAACGGACCCGCGGGGAAATTTGCTTCATTTCCCATCAAAGCTTCGGTCAACAATTTTTGTCCTTTCATATACCTATCGCCTGTAAAACAAACTAATTCTCCATTGCTGAGCGCATTATTTATTTCGAAAATATGAGACATATCATCCTTCACCAAAATAAATTTTACATTGGATCGCATGGTTACCTTTTCCATGTACTCCTTTATATTCCGGTGCTCGGCATCGGTTGTAACCAGACTTATTTGGGAACGGGTATCAATTTCCTCGAAAAAAAATTCAGCGATTTCAAAATTGCCAACGTGGGCGCTAATCATAATTCCGCCCTGTTGCTTGTCCAAAAGGTCGGTTATATTTTCTACCCCATCACATTCATAGGTAAATTGACTTTTTAGGCCAGAAGAAATTGCGGCCTTGTCAATTATAGTTTTCCCAAAAGTGTAATAACTTTTATAAATGCTGAAAAGACTCTTTGAAGTGGAATATTTAAGTCTTTTCCTAAAATAATAATATATGGAGCGGGTACTTTTTCCTGCGAAGAAAACGTAATAAAAGGCAACAAAATAAAGCAAGCCGTAAGCGGCCCTAACGCCTAAATTTTTTATAAAGAATATAAATATTTTATATCCTAAAACGGTTCCCTTGCTTTTGCCTTCCCATTCACCTGCCATAAATTTTATTGCAAATTTTAGGCGACTTTCTTTTCAATAAGATCGTAAAAATCTTGAAGTGTTATAACATTAATGAAATCCTCACCGGTCAATTTCACTCCAAAGTTGGCCTCAATGGCAACAACCAAATCCACAAAATCCAAACTGTCCAACTCCAAAGTTTCCTTTAAATTGGCTCTTGGTTCAATGTCTTCGGTTTCTACCTCAAACTCATCTACCAAAAAGTAGTTTATCTTCTCAACTATAACTTCTTTATTCATTTTTAATGTGTGCACTTTTTAATAATTAATGCGGAATTGGTTCCCCCAAATCCGAAAGAATTCGACAAAAATACATCAATTTTTCTGTTTAACGTTTTGTTAACAAGGTTTAATTTTGATGCTGCTTCATCCGGTGTTTCTAGATTTATGTTTGGCGCAATAAAGGAATGCTCCATCATTAACATAGAATAAATTACTTCACTGGCCCCTGCCATCCAACATTCATGGCCGGTCATAGATTTTGTGGAACTTACATACGGACCCTTTTCCCCAAAAACATTGGCGATTGCAAGGGCTTCATTTGCGTCGCCAACCGGAGTTGAGGTTGCGTGGGCATTTACATAATCAATTTCTGAAGCTTTAATATTTGCTTGTTCCAAAGCCATTTTCATAGCGCGAGCAGGGCCGTCAACATTTGGGGTTGAAATATGGTCTCCGTTTGAGGAAAAACCGTAGCCTATAATTTCACCCAAAATTGGAGCGCCGCGCTTTATAGCACTTTCGTAGCTTTCGACAACCAAAGTTGCAGCGCCACCACTTGGCACCAAACCATCGCGATCTTTATCGAAAGGCCTACACGCTTTAGCGGGATCTCCTTTAGTTGAAAACACACCAAGCCCATCAAAACTGCCCATTGCAAGTTCATTGATTTCTTGTGCGCCGCCGGAAATGATACAATCCTGCAAGCCATTTTTTATAAGAAAATATGCCATCCCAATAGAATGCGAGCCACTTGCACAAGCAGCGCTTATTGTGAAATTGATTCCCCTTAATTTAAAAATGGTTGAAAGATTCATCGTTACCGAAGAATTCATGGCCTTAAAAATAGCGCCCGAGCCTACAAGGGTTGTGTCTTTTTTTTCACGAATTTTATCAACGGATTCAATAACCGATTTTGCAGTACTGTCGTTTCCGTAGAGAATTCCTACTTCATTTTCGTCAAGAAATTGTTGATCAATTTTTGCGTTTTTCAATGCTTCAATAGTAGCGGCATAGGCATAAGCGCCTTCTTCGCCTAAGCTTACGCGTTCTCGACGGGAAAGCAATTCTTTTAAATTAGGTTCTTCTACCCAACCGGTCAAACAGGAACGATATCCAAATTCCTTGCGGTTTTCATCGCAAATTATTCCTGACTTTCCTTGGTACAAAGAATCTTTTACTTCCTGCAGGTTTTTGCCTATACAGGAATAGATACCCATTCCGGTAATTACTACTCTTCTCACTTCTCCTTCATTTTAGGAATAAATTCCTCCATTAATATTGATAACTTCACCGGTAATATAGGAAGATTTTGCAGAAGCCAAAAAGCTAACAACGTGCGCAACTTCCTCTGCTTCCCCAAAGCGGTTGGCGGGAATCATTTTTTTAAGTTCCTTTTCGTCAAGTTCGGCGGTCATATCACTTTTTATAAAGCCCGGAGCTACAGCGTTTACGGTTATATTCCGTTTTGCAACTTCTTGCGCCAATGCTTTGGTCGCGCCAATAACAGCACCTTTTGCTGCAGAATAATTCACTTGGCCAGGCGTCCCCTTTAATCCTGAAACCGAAACCATATTTATAATCCGTCCATATTTATTGACCAATAATTTTTGAATCAAGGCATTACTCACATTATAAAAACCGTTTAAACTGGTATTGATAACATTGTGCCAATCCTCCGGTTTCATCCACATAAAAAGACCGTCTTTTGTGATTCCAGCGTTGTTTACAATTACCTCAATAATAGCGTCTTTGTTGTTTTCGTGCCATACGTCAAATGTCTTATTTACAGATTCGGAATCCGTAACGTCAAACTGGATTATTTCACCTTTTCCACCTACCGCTTCCACCTCTTTCAAGGTTTGTTGTGCGGCTACTTTATTGCCATTATAATTTATAAGAAGATTGTATTCCAAATCTTTCGCCAATTGAATGCAGACTGCACGGCCAATACCGCGTGAACCACCTGTTATTAGGGCGTATTTTTGTTTTTCTTTCATAAATTTTCTCGCCAAAATGCAAAGACGCAAAGATTTTTACTCAATTCTTAATTTTTTTATAAACCTACAAACTTTGACAAACTCAGTACACTACTTTGCAGGTTTTAAGATTTCCCACTTGTAGGTTAAGGGGTTTTTGAGGTCTCCACAAACGCTTCAGCATTTTGGTGCCATTTTCCTATTACCTGGTCTTTTTCATTAATAAAGCCCCACTGCTTGTCTTTTTTTACACGCGCCATTCCATCTATAAAACCTTTTTCGGAACCGCTTTGCAAAAAGCCGAACATCCCTATTGAAATATCATATTCCATCGGAATTACAAGTTTTCCGGTTTTATCAATAAAGCCCCAAAGTTTTTTATCTTTTACAGGAGCCAAGCCATTGTCTGAAAAAATTTCGGCATCCCGATATTTGGTATCTATAACTTTTTCACCTTTTTCATTGATGAAGCCCCACTCCTTTCCTTCATTTACGGGGGCTAGGCCTGCATTAAAAGCACGAACTTTATCATAACTGGGCTGGATTACCCATTCGCCTTTTCCATTTATGAATCCCATTTTTTTATTGCTTCGTGCATAGGTTAATGGTGAATCTTCGGTAAAATCCCAGATTTTATCTACCCCACTAATTGGTGTAAATGTTCCATTTATCAGTACACCAAAACTTTCACCTTTTCGCGCCCAAATGCCATTTTTGCTGAAATCGCCAACTTCCAAATAATCGGCTGGAACAACTACTTCACCTTTAGTATTCAGTAAGCCCCAGTTTTCCCCATTTTTAAATTTTGCGTGACCATTGTTAAAGCCTTTTATTTCATCGTATTTTGGCTCTATAATAGTTTTTCCATTTGTATCTATTAAACCAATTTTGTCAGCGTTTCTGATAACAGCCACGCCATTGTCAAAATCATAAACCTTATCTGTGGCGGGCGTATTCAAAGTTTCGTTTTTTGCATTGATGTATTTCCATTGGTCGTTTTCCAACACTACGGCGTACCCACTGTTAAAGGCTTTTACCCGGTCATACTGAGGTTGGATTGCCCATTCGCCAGCAGTATTTATAAAGCCCCATTTTTTGTCTTTCATTGCTGCGGCGTATTGGCCGGAAAAGCTATCGGCTTTTTCAAACTGTGGCTGGATTGCATATTCACCCGATTTATTGATGTAGCCAAAAAGATCATTGTCGCGCACCAATGCTAATTCCTGCGCAGAAACAGTGGTTATTCCCAATAAAAGAATAAGGACGGAAGAAAGAATTTTTTTCATAATTATATCAATTTAAGTTAGTTGAATTTAATATAACCAAATTAAAATATATTCGGGAGTTATTTTGAAGAATCCATTAAAAATTCTTTCACCTTATTTACAAATGGATACATGGCCACATCTTCCTTAAAAACGGGCACAATAGCACGTATTTCATCATACATTTTTTTTGTTTCTGAAGAAACTTGATCTTGTACTTCCAGATATTCTATTGCCTGAACTATTGTAATAAGTTCTATTGCAACTACCTCAAAAGCATTTTCAATCACTTTTTTTGTAATCAATGCGGCATTTGTACCCATACTCACAATATCTTGGTTGTCATTGTTATTGGGTATGCTGTGCACATACATTGGGTTGCTGAGCATTTGGCTTTCGGCGGTGGTTGAAGTAGCTGTAAACTGCACACCCTGCATTCCGAAATTCAACCCCAATTTTCCTAAGTTTACAAATGGCGGAAGAATATCGTTCAGTTTTGAATTGAGCAAATAGTTTAATTGCCGCTCGGAAAGCATCGTCATTTTTGCAACAACTATTTTCAGCTTGTCCATTTCCAAGGAAACATAATCTCCGTGAAAATTTCCACCGTGATATACGTTTCGTTTTTCAACATCAACAATTGGGTTGTCGTTTGCTGAATTTACTTCCTCAATCAGTATTTGTTCTACTGAATTTAGGGTATCGAGTACGGGACCCAAAATTTGCGGCACGCAGCGCAGCGAATAATATTCCTGTACTTTTTCCACAAAAACTGCTTCTTCTTTGGCGCCGTTGTATAAATGGTGCTCCCTTTTGCGGGTAAGATTGCTGTCCTTTAAATGGTCGCGCATCATTTCGGCAATTTCTCGCTGACCTACGTGTTTTTTAGTCTGGTTGAGTTCAAAAGAAAGATGATCGTCATAAGCTTTTACAATTTCATTTATGGCAGAAGATGCTTTGATCATCCATTTCAAAATATTTTTTGTGTTCAGCACATTTACAACACCAATACCCGTCATTACTGAAGTTCCGTTCATTAATGCCAATCCTTCGCGAAGTTCTACATTTATGGGTTGAAGGTTTTCAGTCTCAAATACTTCCTCCGTTTTCCTGCGTTCACCTTTATAAAAAACTTCGCCCTCACCTATTAAAACCAATGCCAAATGGGCAAGCTGAACCAAATCGCCACTGGCACCCACGCCGCCGTGCTCGTATATAAGTGGGATTATATTTTTGTTCAACAATTCGCCCATTAATTTAATAACTGAAGGATGAACGCCACTATTCCCAAGACTCAATGTATTTAAGCGTGCGAGCATGGCGGCGCGAACGTACTGCGCTGGAATGGGATTTCCAGTACCCGAAGCGTGGCTACGAATAAGGTTGTACTGCAGCTGGATGCGCTGGTCGTCCATTATTTTATACTGCGCCATTGGACCGAAACCTGTGTTGACGCCATAAATAATTTTATTTTCAGAAAATTCTTTCAGAAAATCAAAACTATTTTGGACCCTTTCTAATATATCTTTGTGAAGTTGGACAGAATCGCCTTTGAAGATTATTTTATCAAAGTCGGTTATTTCCAGTTTTCCTTGTAATGTTGGCATTTATAGTTGAATGAAATGTTTTATTAAATTTTCAGATAAAATAATTTGGTAACTTAGACTGCAAATTTAGAATTTTTTAACAATCTATATCTTAATAATATGAATGATATTACTGTTGATGTGTTAATTATCGGCGCGGGGCCCTCTGGCTGCGTGGCGGCTTCATACTTAAAAAACAATGATATAAGCGCAAAAGTTGTGGAAAAAAGCAAATTTCCGCGATTTGTAATTGGCGAAAGTCTTCTGCCCCGCTGCATGGACCATTTTGAGGAAACGGGACTTTTGGATTGTTTGATGGAACAAAAATTTGAAATAAAGGCCGGCGCACGATTTTTAAAAGACGATGTAGTCTGCAATTTTGATTTCAGTAAAAAACACACCCCTGGCTGGGACTATACCTGGCAAGTACCCCGGGCTGATTTTGACCATACGCTCGCTAAAGAAATTGTGAAGAAAGGGGTTGATGTTTCTTTTGGCCACGAAGTAACGGCAGTTGATTTTGACGAGAAGGGACATTCCACTACAACTGTAAAAGACGAAGCCGGCAACCACTATAAAATAAAGGCAAAATTCATAATAGACAGCAGCGGTTACGGAAGGGTATTGCCACGTCTATTGGATTTGGATAAACCATCTACCCTTAACCCAAACTCCGCAATTTACACACACGTAAAGGAAACCAATCGCCCCGAAGGTGTTGAAGGAACCCTCATTACCTTTGATGTTGTGATGGATGAGGTTTGGCTGTGGGTAATCCCATTTTCAAACGGAAATACAAGTATTGGCTTTGTGGGGCCGACGGAATTTATAGAATCTTTTTCCGGAACAAATTCTGAAAGAATGCGGGAAATGCTGAAAATTTCAGATTATTATTACGACAGACTGAAAGAACAGGAATTTCTTTTTGAGCCGCACATTATAAAAAATTATTCCAAAGCGGTAAAACAGCTTTTCGGAAAAGGATATGCCCTTACCGGGAACAGCGCCGAATTTTTAGACCCCGTATTTTCCTCGGGAGTTACCTTCGCTACGGAGTCCGGTTTGAAGGCAGCTAAATTGATTACCAAAGAATTGAACGGCGAAAAGGTTGATTGGGAAGAAGACTACTCCGGTTATATAATGAAAGGCGTAGATGTTTTTAGAACTTACGTTAGCGAATGGTACACCGGCAATCTTCAAAAAATATTTTTTCACAGGCCTGAAAACCCCATTATAAAGGAACAAATCTGCGCCGTACTTGCAGGATATGTTTGGGACGAAACCAATCCTTTTGTAAAAAACCACAACCGCCTGGTGAGGACGGTTGCGAAAGTTATTGATATGGAGAATGAAGTGGCTAACTAATTATATTTGATCCCTCTTCTTAATTGTTTTGCAAAAAATTTGGCAAGATTCCAATATCCGTAAGCTATACGTTCCCCTTGATGAAAATCAAATCCTTCAAGTGTAGCTTTATCGCCTGCATAGGTACATTCAACATCGGTTACCTTTGCTGAAAAGAGTACGTTTTCAGTGTTTTCGGTTTCATAAATTGAAATGGTCGTTTCCAAATTTCCACTTTTCCGGGTAAAGCCATTATTGTAGCCTGGATAAATTTCTGTTGTGTGAATTTTCATTGTATAGGGTAAATCGGGTCGATTTTTTATCACCCTTACTTCTTCTTTTTTAAAATATTCATTGAAGGCCTTTATATATCTTGGCTCATATCTGTATTCCCTATCACCAAACCATTCTTCCCTAAATACGCGGGCATTACCGGGTTTTGCCTGTTCTTTTTCCAGCATTGTTTTTTGCAGATATGCTTCTTCACTTTCAAAATCCGTTACATTTAAGTTTGAGTAATCAAATACCAAATTATATTCAGAAATATTTTTCAGGTTTTTGAAATTGCCCGAAGTGACTGTAATTTCCTGTGAATGTATATTTGAAACAAAAAATATGAAGAAAGATATAAATGTGATTCTTTTCATTAAAATAATTTTGGGCAAACATAAAAAGAATAGTCTATATTCTCTAATACAAAAACAACCGCCTTTATAAGCGGTTGTGAAGTTTTTATAAAAAATAAGTCGAATAGCTCTCGAATTATTTTGCCTTTTTCTTAATATTTGCAGCTACTTCTTTAGCAAGTTTTGCATAGGCTTCAGAAATTCTATAGCCGGAGTCATAATCCATCCCGAAAGCGCCATTTCCTTCAACTTTCGTATAATCGGCAGAAAATATTACGTTTGTCGGCTCGCCAGTTTTATAAACAGTAACCGTAGCCTCAATTTTAGAGTTTTGGCGCACTACACCCACATTGTATCCAGCATACATCATGGTAGTATGAATTTTCATTGTGTATTGTGCTCCAATATCATTTCCAACTTTTATCTCTCCGTCATCAAATCTTTTATTGAAGGATTCAATAAATTTAGGCTCGTATCGATTTTCGCGATCCGCAAACCAAGATTCCTTGAATTTTTCCCCAGACTCAGGATTCTTCTCATCTCTTTTAGCCATTTTATCTTCCAGAAATTCCTCCTCAGAATTATATTTTGGAATTGACAGGTTTGAGTAATCAAACTCAAGATTGTAGGCGGTGATTCCCTTTAAGTTTTTAAAATCTCCTTGTGTAACTTTCACTTTTTGTGAAAACATTAAAGTTGTGCAAAGTAGCACGGCAATTAACAATAGTTGTTTTTTCATAATTATAATTGATTAAGGTTTTTACGATTTCACAAACATAATTAAAAAATACAGTTCAAAATAGAAATAAAAAATCCAATCCTTTTTCCAGATGTGATTTTAAAATAAATGGTGGGTGACAGAAACAATTATTGAAATAAAAAAATCCCAACCTTTTTCAAGATTGGGATTTAAAATAAAGGGGAAACGACAGAAACAAAAAACCTATCGGCCTTGTGTTCTGCCACCCACGGTCACGTGAGCCAACAAATGCATTCAAGCTACTATTGCAAATAAAAAAATCCCAACCTTTTTCAAGATTGGGATTTAAAATAAATGGGGAAACGACAGAAACAAAGCCTATCGGCCTTGTGTTCTGCCACCCACGGTCACGTGGGCCAACAAATGCATTCAAGCTACTATTGCAAATAAAAAAATCCCAACCTTTTTCAAGATTGGGATTTAATTCTTGTTGGCCCACTAGGGCTCGAACCTAGACTCTTCTGGACCAAAACCAGACGTGTTGCCAGTTACACCATGGGCCAATTCCATAATGAGGCGCAAATTTAATACAAACTTTGTGTTGTGCAAACATTTTATTACAAAAAGTTAGTTCCATTCTCACAAAGCTATTTTTCGTTAAAAATATCATCCCATATTATACGTTACCTCAATTACATACTTGGGGCTATCTATATTATTAGTAAATTCGTCCCATAAATTTTTTTTAGCGCTTATGGGTTCTTTCAACTTTACAAAATGGAACAAAATTACGGGGTGGCTTGTCTTTGCTATAGCCCTGACTACCTATTGGTTAACTGTTGAGCCTACCGCCAGTTTTTGGGACGCTGGAGAGTATATTACAACCGCCAGTAATCTGGAAGTTGGTCACCCGCCGGGAGCACCACTGTACCAATTGCTGGGTGCATTTTTCTCAATATTTGCGGCGGAGGCTTCCCAAATTGCACTCACTATTAATTTGATGTCTGTTTTTGCCAGTGCCTTTACCATACTATTTATGTTTTGGTCGCTCACTATTTTACTTACAAATTTGGTGTCGAAGCATCAAGAAATTGATAGAACCGGCGCAATTGCCATAATAGGAAGTGCTGCAGTAGGAGCACTCGCCTTTGCGTTTACGGACAGTTTTTGGTTTAACGCTGTAGAAGCGGAAGTATATGCCAGCGCCGCCTTTTTAATGTCGGTTTTATTTTATACCGCTCTGCGCTGGGAACGTGAAATGCTGGAACCGCACGGTAACCGTTGGGTTATCCTCATTGCTTTTATTATAGGGCTCTCCTTTGGTGTTCACTTTATGGCGCTTCTTACCATTCCAGCAATCGGGTTTTTGTACTTTTTTAAGCACTATAAAACCGTTACGGTAAAAAATTTCATCATTGCAAATATTGTCACCGTTGCAATCCTTCTTCTCATTTTCAAACTTTTATTGCCAATGACAATGAAGTTTTTCAGTGCTTCGGAATTGTTTTTTGTGAATAGCATCGGACTTCCATTCAACTCCGGAACTATTTTCGCTGCGCTTCTTTTTATCGTGCTCTTTATTTATGGACTTCGTTTGACACGTAAAAAAGGATTTGTTCAGTTGAATACCCTTTTGCTCTGCATTCTCTTTATATTCATTGGGTTTTCAAGTTGGTTGATGCTGCCCATTCGAGCCAACGCCGGAACAGTAATAAATGAAAACAACCCAAACAACGCACGCGAGCTTTTGGCCTATTACAACCGGGAGCAGTATCCAGAAACACATCTTTTTTATGGCCCCCTTTTCACAGAAACTTATGTTGGGCTGGATGAGGATAACCCTTATAAAGACGAAAAACCAAAATACGAAAAGGACGAGGCTACCGGAAAATATATCATTGTAAACAATTATAAAAATGCGGGCCAAAATACCGATGATTCGCAAAAAGCCTTTATGCCCCGTATGTGGAGCACAGAGCACAACGCCAATTATATGGAGTTTACTGGCGGTTTGGATTTTTCGGTTAAAAGTGAATATTTGAGCGAGCCGCGCCTAGTGGACGAGGTAAATAAATTTAAACAGGCATACAATCAAGGCTTGGTCGATAAAAGCGATTATGACAAGTTTCTGAAAAATTTTGGACAATATCTCGACATTCAAAAACCCTCCCTTTTCCAAAATATGAAATTTATGTTCGAGTTTCAGTTTGGGTATATGTACTGGCGTTATTTTATGTGGAATTTTACCGGTAGGCAAGACGATGTACAAGGCCAATATACCGATCTGCACGGCAATTGGATAAGTGGAATAAAGTTTATTGATGAATTGCGACTGGGCAATCAGGACGAGTTAACCAGCGACATGAAAGACAATAAGGCTCGAAATACCTACTTTTTCCTTCCGCTTATTTTAGGAATTATAGGCTTGGTATTTCATTTTAAAAACGATCAAAAAAGTTTTTGGGTCCTGCTCGTGTTTTTCCTTTTTACTGGTCTGGCATTAAAAATTTATTTGAATGAAAGACCATTTGAGCCACGCGAACGCGACTATGCATTGGTTGGAAGTTTTTATGTATTTGCCATTTGGATAGGATACGGCGTGTACGCGCTGTTTGACTTGGCAAAGGGGTATCTGAAACCAAAAATTGCACTGCCCGTCGTACTTACCATTTCAACGTTGGCGGCACCGGTATTGCTGGCCACGCAAAATTGGGACGACCACGACCGAAGCAACCGATATACCGCACAGAGCATGGCGAAAATGTATTTGGACTCCTGCGATGAAAATGCGATTCTCTTCACCATTGGCGATAACGACACTTTTGCACTTTGGTACGCCCAAAACATTGAAGGCTATAGGCAGGATGTGCGCATTGTGAACACCAGCCTTTTCCAAACCGACTGGTATATTGACGATATGAAGAAAAAAGCTTTTACCAGCGACCCCATTCCGTCACAACTTACACATGAAAAATATCGTTGGGGAACGCGCGATTTTTTAATATTTCAGCAAACCACCAAAGACACCATCGATATTAATACGTGGATGAATTTTGTGGCCAACGACAGTCCTGCAACACAAATGGAACTTCCCAGTGGGCAACAGGTAAACACTTTCCCTTCAAAGATTATCCGAATCCCTGTAGATAAAGAAGCAGTGCTTCGCAACGGAATTGTGGAGGCAAAGGATGCAGATAAAATTGTTCCGTATATAGATATAAATCTCAAAGGCGATATTATTTATAAAAACCGAATGATGATGCTCGATATTATTGCCAATAATAATTGGGAACGTCCTATTTATTTTAGTGGCGGAAGTTTTGGCGATGATGATTATTTGTGGATGAAAGATTATCTGCAATTGGATGGAGTTGTTTATAAATTGGTTCCTATCAAAACAACATTGGATAAAAGAAGTCCGTTTGATATGGGCAGAATTGATTCCGATAAAATGTACGACCTTGTTATGGCTTGGGATTGGGGCAACAGCGGCAGCCCAGACATTTATCACGACACAGAGACCAGAAGAAACGGAATAACCTACCGAAGCAATCTGGCCCGTCTTGCTGAAGCGCTAATAAATGAAGGTAAAAATGAAAAGGCCGAAAAAATTCTAGATTTAGCAATGGAGAAAATGCCAATTGAGTATTTTGAATATTACTCGCTCTTGGAACCATTTGTAATTGGGTATTACGAACTTGAAAAGCCTGAAAAAGCACGTAAGGTTTATGAAGACGTTTCAAAAAAATATCAAGAAAATTTAACGTATTACAATAGTTTAAAATTCAATAAACAACGGGCAATAGCCGAAGACATAATTAGTGATATGGAACGTTACCGTAGTCTTGTACAATTGGTGGTTGTGTATGACGAAGAACAATATGGCAGGGCCGAAGCGAAGGAGTTTAACGACTATTTAAAACTGTTCCGCCATTTCTATTCACCGGATGAAGCTATGGATTTGGACAAGGATGTTGAAAAAGACTCTACCATTGAAATCCCATTGGATTCTTCACTTCTGAATGAAATGGAACTTGAACCAACCAACCAAATTAACGAAGACGTTCACGTAAATTAAAAACATTTTGAAATTCAATTTGGTAAAAATGCCCAGATTCATTCAGCGGTTATACCCTGAGCGAATCTGGGCATTTCCCAATAAAAAAGATTCGGTTTATCTCACCTTTGACGATGGACCAATTCCAGAAGTTACACCCTGGGTATTGGATGAATTGAAAAAGCATAATGCAAAAGCAACATTTTTCTGTATTGGTGAAAATGTAAAAAAACATCCCCAAATCTTTCAAAGAATTATTGCTGAAGGCCACGCCGTCGGAAATCATACCTTCAATCATTTAAATGGATGGAAAACGAATGCTTCGGCATATATTGAAAATGTTGAGAAGGCTGAGAGACAGATGAAAAGTAATTCAGAATTCAGAATTCAGAATTCAGAATTATTTCGTCCGCCCTACGGAAAGATTACTTCAAAACAGGCCAAAATCCTTCAGAAAAAAGGCTTTAAAATTGTAATGTGGGATGTGCTGAGCTATGATTTTGACTCAAGCATTTCCGAAGAAAAATGTCTTCAAAATGTTTTGAAAAGTATAAAGCCGGGAAGTATTGTAGTATTTCACGATAGCTTAAAGGCAGAAAAAAACCTTCGGTATGTTTTGCCGGAGGTTTTGAAGTTTATTGGGAAGGAAGGATTATCTAATGGAAAGATTTAAGGAGACAGTTGAAATATTTCCTGCGCCACTGTCTCTAACAGCATAAATCTCCACAAAATCATTTTTATTTAACAAAATATTCCCAACAATTGGGGCTGTTTGTATTCCCGCATCATTAGAAACAAATATTCCTGAGGAAATGTCAGGTCTGGTATATACTTTAGATTCTTGAATCAAATTACCATTAACTGCTATATAAAATATAAAAGTTGCAAGATTTGCTTGTTCAAACGATAAAGAGCTAACTACTTGAAAATACCTACTCGTGTTTCCTCTATATATGATTTTATTATTTAAATCTTTTTCAAAACGAAATAAATTATTTGAGGAAGTAGTTCCTGAAATTTTCGTTTTAACCCCATTGCCAGAAAAAGATGTTGTTGCCCCGCCTCCTGCAAAGTTAATATCGCCAGTGGCAGTATCATCCGATTCTCTTGGTAAACCTGGACAATTAACTGACCAAGCACTAGTAAAATTATAACGTGGATAGGAACCTGTCGTGTATTTTCTTATATAGCCGTTGGGTTCTGAAGTGGTACCAGAAAAAACAGTCCCCAAAATAACTCCATTTCCAACTGTTGGATTGCTACTAACATCAATTGCAACGTCGGCTCCGTTTACTGTGCTAAAACCACTAACTTTTTCAATTAATCCAAATGTTCCCGTAAATTTTTCAAAAGTACCGTTATTAGTATCTAACCAAGCCTGGTTGTTTAAAAGTAAATTTCCAATATTCTCATAGGTAATCCCGGCTGCATTAGAAATAAACTGAACAATATTTCCAAAATAAAGTCCAACGCCAGAAATCTTACCTACGCTAGACATTCCGCCTATAATAGTATTCTGCACTAAAAGTGAGGTTCCACCTGTTATAGCAAAAGCGGTTCCCCCGCCAGTTATAGTTAAATTCCGGATACTACCTCCAGTTGCTCCCGCAAAAACATTCCCGGTAGATCTAAGTAATTTATCCTCATTTGCATCTAAGCCTGAAATATATGCATCGTTGAGATCAATTGGATGAGCTAAAGTAATTGTTCCATTTATTTCGTAATAGGTATTTGTTTGCAAAAGATATTTTGAACTACCCCCAGCAGCAAGCTCCGGAGCCAAATCTGCCGCAGACTTAACCAATTTATAATTATCACGTTGATTGGAAGAAGAATTTATTTTTATCCATTTTCCCGGCGCGGGAAGAACGGTTGTATCATAATAATAAAAAGACTTAAGGTCGGTATCATAAACCAAAAGACTATTGGCAGGTGTGGTTATGAGCAATCTTTGCGCAGTAGTCATTCGTGGAGTAAGCAATCCTTGGGTGGTAGATGAAATATCAAGTGCAGAAGATGCATTCGGAGTGGTTGTGCCAATACCTACCTGTGCTTGAATATACATTGAGGAAAATAATAGAACCAAAAGAAATATTCCTCCGGTAAGGGAAGAGAAATTGTAAGACTTTTTCATAGCATGCTGGGGATAAAGTAAAATTTTTCCGACAAATTAAAAGACTTAATCCGGATTTACAATCCTTTTAACGATAAACTTTCAATATTTTAACTTTTTTGTAGGAATATCATTAAATCAGAAGTCGATCCAATAAGAATATCGGAGTTTCTGCCAAAAAGATTCTTTTTCAGCAAAATTTTAAGAAAAAACCAATCTGTTTTAAACGAAAAAATCGAAATTAAACGTATTCATTAACAAGACCAATCAGCGTATTGGCATCTTGTTCCCCACTTTGGCGCCATTTCATCTCGCCATTTTTGTAGATCATTAGAGTGGGAAGACCTTTAACCCTAAGGGCTTCGGCAAGCTCCTTATTTTTGTCAACGTCTATTTTTATTACACGCGCCTTGTCGCCAAGTGCGGCGGCAACGTCTCTTAATACGGGGTGCATTTCTTTGCAGGCATCGTCCCATTCTGCATAAAAGTCCAATAAAACCGGAACTCTTGTTTCAATTAATTCTCCAAATTTTGACATTTGCCTAATATGTTAGTTGAACAATTGTATTACAAATATAACATTTCCCAATTATTATACGGTATTCTGTCTTTTTTTAAGTTGGATTACGGTTATTTCCGGCCAGATGCCTACCCTCCCCGGATAACCCAAAAATCCAAATCCTCTATTTACGTTTATATACCTTCCAAATTCTTCATAAATTCCCGCCCAATTTTTATATCTATATTTTATAGGGCTCCATTTTAAAAGCCCAGGAATTTCAATGCCGAATTGCATTCCATGCGTATGGCCGCTCAACGTTAATTGAAAGTTTCGAGGGTCGTGCTTCACGACAGACTGCCAATGGGAAGGATCGTGGCTCATTAATATTTTAAAATCTTTTTCTGAAATTCCCTCACACGCTTTATCCAAATCTCCAGCTTTTTTAAAACCGTTTTCGCCCCAATTTTCTACGCCAACCAACGCTATTCTTTCGCCGTTTTTTTCAATAAAGCTATTTTTATTCAGCAACAAGTTCCAGCCCATTTCCCGCTGAAGGTTCTTTAATTTTTGAAGGTTTTTTGCCTGTGCTTCCTTACTTTCCCAAGCAACGTAATCTCCATAATCATGATTTCCCAACACCGAAAAAACCCCTTCCGGAGCTCTCAAGGTTGAAAAAAGTGCTTTCCAGTCGTTCATTTCCTCAGCAATGTTGTTCACCAAATCGCCTGTAAAAAGAATCACATCGCTTTGTTGTTCATTGACAAGGTTGACGGCATATTCCACTTTGCGAGGACTGTCAATACTGCCACTGTGGATGTCGCTAATCTGGGTCAATTTAAATCCATCAAATGCATCGGGGAGATCATCAAATTCCAAAGCGTATCTCAGCACTTTGTAATTGTACTTCCCTTGAATCATTCCGTAAAGTAAAGATGCAAATGGTATAGCGGCAATTCCCAAAGCAATCATGCTCACAAATTTTCTACGCGAAGCCATAAATTGCGCTTCATTGCTACCAGCCACCTTCATAAATATACCGACAAAAAAACGGGCAATGTCTTCCCCGAACATAAAAACTATTAATACCAGTTTTGGTACAAATACGGCCAGAAAAATTCCAAAAAAGTACATTTTTGGAGGCTGCATCATTTTGCCTGATCCCAAAAAAGAAAGCTCATAAATAAGGCCCGCCAAAACAGCCAAGGAAATGAAAACATACAATCCATGCAGCCACGGACTTTTTGTAATCGTTTTTATGGCCTGAAAGGCATAAATATCAACAAGAATGTAAATGATAATAAAAATGAACCAACGCATAGGGCAGCAACAATTTTTAAAGGTAATGAGTTTCAAAAATCTGAAATATTACTTCACGTTATTTTAACGATATGTATCTTTCCTTCGGAATTTTTAAAAGTAGAATAGCGTTTTCCAATTAGAAGGTTACCCTGCGAAAATCATTTCATTACCTTAACAATAACATAAAACAAAAGCTAGAAAAAGCAATTATTTTTGAAACGGTAATTAGTATATACTTTAATTAGCCATGGATAAAATAAAGCCGCTTTTGAGGAGGAGCGGCTTTTATTTTTTAAAACAAGCTTATCTTTTCACCACGGGTTTCCTGTTCCTTGAATTTCATGACCAAATCCAAAGCATCCGGAATAACATCACTACAGCAAATGATGAGCGAACCTTTTTTCGCATTTTTTACTGCGTGTGCAATGGCTTCTTTTTCTGAAGGAATAATAGTGGTTTTCTTGTTTGGATCCTTCATTTTTATTCCCGCGTCCAGCATTTTAATCAATTCCTCCTCGCTTTTTCCACGTAGATTTTTGTCCTGCCGGATAATTATTTCATCAAACATTTCGGCGGCGATACTGCCCAATTCGTTGGTATCTTCTTCCCTTCTATCACCCACTCCAGCAATAATTCCAATTTTTTCTGTTGCATCAAACGAATCCGTGAATTGTTGCAAAGCTCGCATTCCTGCAGGATTGTGGGCATAATCCAATAAAATGCTGAAGTTTTCAAACTGAAAAAGATTCAACCTTCCGGGAGTTTGGGTTGCCGAAGGAATGAATGTTTCCAAAGCTATTTTCATATCCTCTATTCCAATTCCGCGAACGTTGGCCGCAATAACCGCCGGAAGTATATTTTGAATCATAAAAGTTGCTCTTCCTCCGTAGGTCAATGGAATATTCTCGGCTTTCATTATTCTCATTTTCCATGTGCCACGGCAAAGAGTAACGTAGCCGTTTTCATAAATTGCGGTAATTCCTCCCAATTTCTGAAGCGCTTTTATCCGTGGATTTTCCTCATCCATCGAGAAAAGTGCGAGATTGCAATTAATGGTTCTTCGCATTTCATAAACCAAATCGTCATCGGCATTTAAAATTGCATAACCATCGGGCAAAACGGTTTCGGGAATAACGCCTTTTACTTTTGCCAATTGTTCAATAGTGTGGATTCCCTTTAACCCCAAATGATCTGCTGCCACATTGGTTACAATCCCTACATCGCATTTTTTAAAACCAAGACCCGCGCGTAACAATCCGCCGCGGGCACATTCCAAAACGGCAAAGTTTACCGTGGGGTCTTTTAGTACAAATTCAGCACTTGCGGGGCCAGTGCAATCGCCTTTCATCAATAGTCTATTTTGAATATAAACACCGTCACTTGTAGTATAACCTACGCGATAGCCCTTCATTTTTGCCATATGCGCAATAAGTCGCGTAGTTGTAGTTTTTCCGTTTGTCCCGGTAATTGCAATTATTGGAATTCTGCCTGTATCGCCCTGCTTTGGAAAAAGTTTATCCACCACGGGAGCCGCAACATTTCGTGGAAGTCCGGTAGTTGGCGCCAAATGCATTCTAAATCCGGGTCCGGCATTTACCTCAAGCACGGCGCCGCCGGTTTCTTCCAACGGTTTGCTGATATCCGTGGTCATAATATCAATTCCGCAGATATCGAGGTCTATTATTTTTGAAATCCGTTCGCACATAGAAACGTTTGATGGGTGCACGATATCGGTAACATCTTCAGCCGTTCCACCCGTACTAAGGTTTGCGGTATCTTTCAAAATAACTTTTTCGCCTTCTTTTGGAACAGAATCTTCCGTGTAGCCTTTGCCGGAAATAATGGTTTTGGTCAAATCATTTATAGTGATTTTTGTGAGCACATTTTCGTGGCCGTAACCGCGGCGGGGATCTTTGTTCACCTCATCCACCAACTCTTTTATGGTTGATTTTCCGTCGCCAATTATGTGCGCAGGACTTCTCTTAGCGGCGGCCACCAAAACATTATTTATTACCAGCAATCGGTAATCTTCGCCCGTGATGTATTTTTCAATTATCACTTTTGGGGAAACATTTTTAGCCGCGTGAAATGCCACCAAAGCATCTTCATAATTTTTAATATTTACGGTAATACCGCGGCCATGGTTTCCGCCCACGGGTTTAACCACCAAAGGAAAACCTACATATTTACAGGCTTCTTCCAGACTGCTTTCGCGCCCAATTATATCGCCACGAGGCACTTCAATTTCTGCCTGTTCCAAAAGGAATTTGGTATCTTCTTTATCGCATGCAATCTCAACGCCAATACTACTTGTTTCCGAAGTTACCGTTGCCTGAATTCGTTTTTGGTTGGCCCCATAGCCCAATTGACAAAGCGAATATTTATTTAATCGAATCCAAGGAATTCCACGTGCTTCGGCTTCTTCAACTATGGAACCGGTACTTGGGCCCAGGCGTTCGTCTTCCCGAATTTCACGCATTCTTTGAATATCATCTTCCAAATTATAGCTTTCTCCATTAATAATTGCCTTACAAATATCAACCGCAGCTTTGGCGGCATACCGCCCCACATTTTCCTCAATATAACTGAAAACTACATTATAAACGCCCTTTTCGCCATAGTCACGGGTTCTTCCGAAACCAGTATCCATATCGGCCAATGTCTGTATTTCCAAGGCAATATGTTCAATAATATGGCCCATCCAAGTTCCATCTTCCACCCTTTGGAAAAAACCGCCCGGTTCGCCCACACTACATCGATGGCTGTACATACTTGGGAACATCATTTTCAACCGGTCACTGAAGCCCTCAATTTTGTTTGAGGGAAGTTCTTCCATTTCCTCAAGATCGAGGACCATTACAATTAATTTATGACGACGAATGGACCAATAATTTGGCCCTCGCATGGCGTTGATTTCCCTAATTCGCATATGTTGACGGATTTGTTAGATTAGTTCGAATTTGATAAATATATGATTAATTTTTATAACAATTACCGTATTTTTGCCCCCAAATCAAATAAATTCATGAGCGTAAAAGGCACACTGATCCCCATAGGTGGAAATGAAGACAAGGGAATTGAACAAAGCGAAATTTATACTTTAGAGTATATCGAGGAAGGAATTCTTTCGCGTGTGGTTCGGGAGAGTGGCGGCAAAGATGCCATGATTGTGGTGGTTCCCACGGCTTCCAGTATTCCCAAAGAAGTGAGCCAAAATTATCTACAGGCTTTTGGCAAATTGGGCTGTGAAAACGTTCAAATTATGGACATTCGAAATCGAGAGGATGCCGAAGAGCAGAAAAACCTCGACTTAATGAAAAAGACCGATTGCGTTATGTTTTCGGGCGGTGACCAATCTAAAATAGTTCAATATATAGGCGGAACGCTTTTGCACAAAATTATTCAGCAACGTTATGAAAAAGATAATTTTGTAATTGCCGGAACCAGCGCCGGAGCTATGTGTATGAGCCAGGAAATGATAAAAGGCGGCGGCATAAAGGAAGCGTTTACGAAAGGCGCTGTCTTGATGGGGGAAGGAATGGGCTTTATTCCGAACCTAATAATTGATTCACATTTTATACGTCGCGGACGCTTCGGAAGGCTTGCGGAAGCGGTGGCACGATATCCAAAAATGATTGGCATCGGGTTGGCGGAAGACACCGGGTTGGTCATTAAAAATTGCAATATGGCCGAAGTAATTGGTTCGGGGATGGTAATTCTATTCGATCCAAGAAAACTGAAACACAACAATCAAAAAGTGGTGGTTGAAGGATCGCCAATGTCGCTTACAAATCTAAAAACCCATATTCTCGCCAATGGAGATAGACTTGATATCAAAAAGAAAAAAATTAAAGTCTCCCCTGTCCACATTCAAATGACGGATGCACAGGCTTTATGATTGTTGATTGTTGATTGTTGATTGAAAATACAATAGAATCCAAAGCATCCATAGTATCATTCCCTATAAATCCCAATCACTTTTTCCCCTTCGGAAGTTTTAAAGGCGCGGTACATTCCTTCCGTGTTAAAAGGTGTGGCAATATTACCCTCAAAATCCACGGCAATTAGGCCGCCGTCGCCGCCAATTTCCAAAACCCGTTTGTTTATTACTTCGGAAGCGGCTTCTTTTAATGTCATTCCTTTGTATTCCATCAAACAGGAAACATCATAAGCAACTACGCCACGAATAAAAAATTCGCCACTGCCCGTACAACTTACAGCACATGTTTTGTTATTTGCGTAATTTCCGGCGCCAATCATTGGACTGTCGCCAACTCGACCCCATTTTTTATTGGTCATTCCCCCGGTTGAAGTTGCGGCAGCAATATTTCCATTTTTATCGCAGGCAACTGCGCCCACGGTGCCAAATTTACCTTCCTTTTTCATGGAATGGTCTAATTCAAATTTATCGCTGTCCTTTATATTTTGCCACTGCTGATAGCGGTGCTCGTCGTAAAAATATTCTGGCGATTCTAACTTATAACCCAAACTTTTCGCAAAACGCATTGCCCCTTCGCCTGCCAAAAACACGTGATCGGTTTTCTCCATTATATCCTTTGCAAGGGAAATTGGGTTTTTGATTCCTGTTATTAATGAAACCGCGCCGGCGTCCAAAGTTTTGCCGTCCATAATGGCGGCGTCCATTTCGTGGGTGCCGTCATTGGTGAAAACGCTTCCCTTTCCCGCGTTGAAAAGCGGCGAATCTTCCAAATGGTTTACGGCAGTTTCCACAGCATTCATTGCGCTTCCACCATTTTCCAAAATAGCGTATCCTTTTTCCAAAGCTTCATTTAAAGCCGCTTTATACGCTTCCTCCTTTTCAGGCGTCATCAATCCTTTTACAAGCGTGCCGGCGCCGCCGTGGATTACCATGGAATATTTTTTATTCATTCGATTAGTCTTTATTTTTTATTCCTATTGTTTATTGAAACAAAAGTACGCTTTGGTTTTAAATTGCGAGGCTAAAAAACCTGTTAGGTTTGGAATTCAGCATTTCTTTTCACAGAAAAACCGCTCATTTCTGAAGTCTTATTTTTATTTTTGAAGCTAAACACTTTTTTAACAAATGTTACACTGAGCTTGTCGAAGTGCTTCCGAAGTAATTAATATATTCTTTAAAAAAAATCTTCAATGAGCTCCGACAGACACCACAACTTACAAAAAGCTATGTCCACCCAAAAACGCCTTTTCCTATTAGATGCCTACGCCCTTATTTTTCGTGGGTATTACGCACTTATAAAAAATCCAACTATAAATTCAAAAGGTCAGGATACCTCCGCCGTACTTGGCTTTTTAAATTCTCTTTTTGATGTAATCCGTCGGGAGCGGCCAGACCATCTTGCGGTTTGTTTTGATAAGGACGGAAGCGCGGAACGCACCGAAATGTTTGCAGATTATAAAGCCAATCGCGATGCTACGCCCGATGTTATTAAACAATCCATCCCAATTATTCAGGAAATAATTAAAGCAATGCACATTCCGTGCGTAGAACTTTCTGGCTTGGAAGCTGACGATATTATTGGCACCCTGGCGCAACAGGCCGAAAAACAAGGCTATCAAGTTTTTATGGTTACGCCCGATAAGGATTTTGGGCAGTTGGTTTCTGAAAATATATTTATGTACCGACCCGCGCGAATGGGTAACGCCATTGAGATTTGGGGAATTCCTGAGGTGCAAAAACGTTTTGGCGTGGAGCGTCCCGAACAGGTAATTGATTATTTGGGAATGATGGGCGACGCCAGCGACAACATTCCAGGATTACCGGGTGTGGGCGAAAAAACGGCGAAAAAATTTATAGCTGAATTTGGCTCCATGGAAAATCTATTAGCGAATACAGATAAGCTGAAAGGTAAAATGAAGGAGAAAGTTGAGGAAAATGCGGAGCTCGGTCTGCTTTCAAAAAAGCTTGCCACCATTTGCACTACCTGCGACGTTACTTTTAACGAAAACGATTATGAACTCTCCATGCCCGATGGCGAAAAGGTGCAGCAAATTTTTGAGGAATTGGAATTCAGAAGATTAAAAGAGCAGTTTTTGAAACTCTTTTCAGAAGAGGGCGCTTCGGAAAGGGTTACGCAAATTTCTAACTCGGAGTCCGCAAGAAACATGGCATCCTCCCTTGGGGGGGACAGAGAGGGGCCTGCAGGAAGCGGCCAATTTTCCCTTTTTGGCGGCGAAGGCGAAGCTTCCGCAGAAATAAAAAATTACAACTCCCGCGCCACCATTGAAAACACTGAACATTTTTACCAAACCGTGCAAGCGGGAATGGGCCAGAAATTGTTCCTTCAAAATTTAATGAAACAACAAAGTGTGTGTTTTGATACCGAAACCACTAGCATCAATTGCCTTGAAGCAGAACTGGTTGGCATTGCTTTTTCGTGGGAAAAAGGCAAGGGTTTTTATGTTCCCTTCCCCGAAAATAAACTGGATGCACAACTTTTAATTGAGGAATTGCGACCGTTTTTTGAAGATGAAAACATCGAGAAAATAGGCCAAAATTTGAAATATGATTTGAAAATGCTGGCAAAATATCACGTTTCCGTAAAGGGGAAACTTTTTGACACGATGCTCGCCCATTATTTGATTAACCCAGACATGCGTCACAATATGGACGTTTTAAGCGAAACCTACCTTAATTATACACCGGTTTCCATTGCAGCTTTAATTGGCAAAAAAGGAAAAAACCAGCTCAATATGCGCGATGTGGAAGTTGAAAAACAGACAGAATACGCCGTTGAGGATGCCGATGTAACCTTTCAGTTAAAGGAACATTTTAAAAATGAACTGGGCGAGGCAAATACCCAAAAACTCTTTGACGAAATTGAAGTGCCGCTACTTCGTGTTCTGGCCGATATGGAGTTGGAAGGTATCAATCTGGACGAGGGTTTTCTAAAAAAACTTTCGGTTGAATTGGATAAGGATATTCTTCAACTTGAAAAAAATATTTTCGAAGAAGCCGGTGAAACCTTCAATATTGCTTCGCCAAAGCAGCTGGGTGAAATTCTCTTCGGAAAAATGAAATTGATTGACAAACCTAAAAAAACCAAAACGGGCCAATATTCAACCGCAGAAGATGTGCTTTCCTATTTGGCGAAAGACCACAAAATAATTCGTGACGTGCTGGAATATCGGGGGTTATCGAAATTGAAAAGCACTTATGTTGATGCGCTTCCCGGGCAAGTTGAAAAATCCACCGGCCGCGTGCATACCGATTATATGCAGACGGTTGCCGCGACGGGGCGATTGAGCAGCAACAATCCAAACCTTCAAAATATACCAATCAGAACCGAACGCGGACGCGAAGTCCGAAAAGCTTTTATTCCAAGAAATGAAGATTACGTTTTGATGGCTGCGGATTATTCCCAAATTGAATTACGCATTATCGCAGCACTCAGCGAAGAAGATACGATGATTGAGGCTTTCAGAAAAGGTGAGGATATTCACGCTTCCACGGCTTCAAAAGTTTTCAATATTCCTATAAATGAAGTAACCCGCGAACAACGCAGTAACGCCAAAACGGTTAATTTCGGGATTATTTATGGTGTTTCCGCTTTCGGTTTAAGCAACCAAACCGATCTTTCCCGCGGCGAGGCGAAAGATTTGATTGAAACCTACTATAAAACCTATCCAAAACTTCGGAATTATATAAGCGAACAAATACAATTCGCACGTGAAAACGGTTATGTGGAAACGGTAATGGGCAGAAGAAGATATTTAAAAGACATAAACGGAAGCAACCAAGTAGTGCGCGGCGCGGCGGAGCGAAATGCCGTAAACGCCCCAATTCAGGGAAGCGCTGCGGATATTATTAAGATTGCGATGATAAATATCCACAAGAAAATGGAAGAAGAAAACTACAAAAGCAAAATGCTGCTTCAGGTACACGATGAACTTGTTTTTGATGCCCATAAATCAGAACTCGAGAAACTAAAAGTGATGGTGAAGCACGAAATGGAAAATGCTTACAAGCTAACTGTGCCGTTGGATGTTGATTTGGGCGTTGGGGAAAATTGGTTGGAGGCGCATTAAGCCCCCTAGCCCCCGAAGGGGGAACTCGGCTTCAAAAAAGTACAGGATAACATTATTTTTTCGATATTTTTGAAAAAGCAAAACTCCAATAATTGATATGCCAGTTTCCCATTCCATTTCCGATTTATCTAAACATCTTTTTTGGGATGCTCTAATAGAGAAGATTTGAATTTTGAGACTTCCAAGGAATTCATCATTCATAGGGTTTTAGAATATGTTTTATGGCTGATTGGGAACTAGTAAAAGAAATATACGGGCTGGAAACCATTAAAAAAGTTTCACTTCAATTTAGGGAGTTGGACGATGTAACACTTTCTTTCCTCTCGGCTATTTTCAAAATTGACAAAAAAGAATTTAGATGCTATACAAACAAAACGTCGATGCCAAGCTTTTGGAACTCTTAGATGGGTTGATGCGAACTGAAAATTTTAACAATTTTTAGCTTTTATGCTTTTTTGGCGGAAAGTATTATGTATTTTACGCGCTGAAAAACCGATGTAACCCACAATAAACTAAAATGTCGTATTTTAGATGAAAAAATAAAAATGGTTGACTATAAAAAACATATTACGATTGATCCAACCAAACGATTTGGCAGGCCAATAATACTTGGAACCAGAATTTCAGTATATGATGTCTTAAATTGGCTTGCGAACGGAATGACCAAAGAAGCTATT
>Ga0209344_10000442_pt1 | contig 74089 bp, 60 predicted proteins | sample Cruoilmetagenom6_FD_187293 | JGI IMG/M metagenome (GOLD analysis project Ga0209344, IMG submission 187293) | Oil polluted marine microbial communities from Coal Oil Point, Santa Barbara, California, USA - Santa Barbara Oil Seep Sample 6 (SPAdes)... | ecosystem: Environmental > Aquatic > Marine... | reverse complement strand
TACCGGGTTTGATGAACCCCTTGGGATTCTTGACCCGCCCCCAGGAGAGTTCCGTCACGTGCACGAGGCCATCAGCGCCACCAAGGTCCACAAAAGCGCCGATATCCGTCACACTCGAGACAGTGCCCTCGTATACCTCGCCCACGCTAAGGCGACCAAATACTTCCGCCCGCTGTTTCTTGCGGTCTTCTTCAAGCACCGCCCGTCGGGAAAGTACGACTTTAAAACGTCGATGATCAAGTTCGATCACCTTGCAAGTGAGTTCCCGTCCCGCGAAAGGCGTCAGATCCTGCACAGGACGCAGGTCAACCAGAGAAGCCGGCAAAAACCCCTCCACACCTACATCAAGTCGCAGACCACCTTTTACGGCTTCGGTCACAACACCTGTCACAATGCCGCCATTTGCTTCCATGGCACGCTCAATATTTTTCCAGCCTTCTTCGAGCTCCACGCGGGCAGAAGAAAGCCGAACCAAACCATCCGGCCCCGTCAAAGAGGTCACTTGGGACTGGATTTTCTCGCCAACTGTCATCACCTGATCGGGTGAGACATTCCCAAGGGGAGACATTTCCCGAACTGGAATATACCCTTCGACCCAGAGACCAAGGTCAATGACCGCGCCGTCCGCGTCAACACGGACGACTATCCCATCTATCAGGTCTCCTTGTTTAAAAGGCAACTGGCGCTCATGCAATGGCTGGGGCGAAATTTCAACAGGAGCATTGGGGCGCGCACCAGAGCGCTTTCGTCCTGTCTCAGTCTTCTCTTCATTTGTGCCCGCGTCCGCACCCGCGTCCGCCGCAGCACTTGTCGAAGTCTTTTCTCCGCCAACATCATCTGCATCAGCACTTGGAGCAGCAGGCACAGAAGATGCACCGTCCGACACGGGCGGCACGCTCTCTTCCTTGGGCCCACTATCGGGCCCACTACCGGTTTGCGCACGCACAGACCACTCATCCTCTGATTTCAGATCCTCTGATTGCAGACCGTCAGCCTGCAGGAGATTCTCCTGCAGGTTCTGCGCCTCCGCTTTCATAGACGAAGTTGAAACCTCACGTTGGTTGTTGTCGCTCACAGTTGTCCTCTCCGGGGAACGTGAACAGTCAAGAGGCCGTCACATGGAGACACCTCAGGAGTCCGATAACGTCACCCTGACACACCCGTCTCCGTCAGATCTCGCTTGATTTCACTGGTCGCCAAAATATGGCAAGTTGCGCGACAGCGACAGCCGCACCGCCAACACCGATGGCAAACCCTGTCCAGCCGTCGAGGTTGTCAGCAATGTCAACGGCATGATCGATACTGTACTGCCCTGGCCCGAGAGTGGCAATGGCAAGTCCAATTGCCACCAAGATTAAGGTGTATTCAATGCCCTCTTTTAGGATAAAGAAACCATTTTTCCAATGAACCGTGACGATCGCCACGAGCATGACACCAACAAAACCAGCACTTGCCAATGATGTCAGCAATCCTACAGCAAGAAGGAAGCCGGCGCCGGTCTCCGTACACGCGGCAAACCATGCCTGCAAAGTGCCGTGTCGAAAACCAATGCTCTCAAACCAACCAGCAGTTCCCGGGATCTTCCCTCCACCGAAAATCTTGTTTAGACCATGTGCCGCCAAGGTCAGACCAGCCACTATACGCAGAATCAAAAGGGCTGTGTCGAATGCCTCCATCTTTTTCTCCCGTCCCCATCATTTTCTGTGTTTTTTTTGCCTGAACAGTTCTGGTTGATTTTTCTCTGAACCGCCATGCATTTCCCTATTTTTCCTGATACTTTCGCAGTTCACGCCGGGCAACAACCATCTTGTGTACTTCATCTGGCCCATCCACAAGGTGCAAAGTACGAGCATGTGCATACATCCTTGCGAGAGGAATATCTTGGGAGACACCGGCACCGCCATAGACTTGTATGGCTCGATCCACAACTCTCGTTGCGAGGTCTGCTGCTACCACTTTGATCTGAGAAATCTCGTTTCGCGCGCCTTTGTTCCCCACAGTGTCCATAAGCCAGGCAGCCTTGAGCACAAGCAGCCTCGCCTGTTCGATTGCGAGGCGGGCATCCGCAATCCACTGGCCCACGACTCCTTGTTCTGCCAGGGTTTTCCCAAAAGGACGGCGCTCCCAAGCACGACGGCACATCAGTGCAAGGGCATGCTCCGCCAGACCAATAGCACGCATGCAGTGATGAATACGGCCAGGTCCAAGGCGCTCTTGCGCGATACGAAAACCATCGCCTTCTTCGCCCAGCATGCACTCGAGCGGCACCCGGACATTGTCAAAGACAACCTCGCCGTGACCACCCCGGTCCTCATAGCCGAACACTGTGAGAGAGCGCACCACATCGATACCCGGGGTGTCCATGGGAACCAGGATCATGGACTGCTGCCGGTAAGGAGAGGCTGTTGGGTCAGATTTCCCCATAAAAATAAGCACTTTACAGCGAGGGTCAAGTGCCCCACTTGTAAACCATTTCCGAGCATTAATGACGTATGAAGCACCGTTTGCTCGAATGCTTCCCATGATATTCGCAGCATCGGAACTCGCAACATCCGGCTCGGTCATTGCGAAACCTGATCGTATTCGACCTTCAAGCAGGGGATCGAGCCACATTTCCTTCTGTTCAGGAGTTCCAAACTTTTCAAGGATCTCCATATTCCCAGTGTCAGGAGCAGCACAATTTGTCGCTTCTGATGCGAGTGGCACGGCTCCCATCATTTCACACAAAGGAGCGTACTCAAGATTCGTCAGACCAGGCCCCGTCTCGGAATCTGTGAGAAACAAGTTCCACAAGCCCCTGCGACGGGCTTCAGACTTTAGCGTTTCGATAATCGGAGGAGAAGCGTGCGGGTCACCACCTGCTTCCATCTCTGCCCAATAGACTTCTTCCGCCGGAATCACGATCTCATCGAGGAATTCCCTCATTTCTCCTTGAAGACGACGTGTTTTCTCCGAGTAAGCAAAATCCATGCTCCCCCTTCAATCATTGCCCTTGCGCTCTCATCCAGGCAGAGACCAGAGCACCTCGGACAACCCCGTTTCCAGAGCTTCGATGTACTCGAAGGCCGCTGTCCAATCGACACAACCACAATTCACTTGACTTCCCCGCACAAGCAAACCACGACAAGCAAACGGTAGTCTTTTGCATGCAGTGAGAAGTGGCAAATATGGCAAAACTCCCTTTATTTTTTGGCAAAATTCGCAAAACAATAAGAAACCCAAAAAACACTCACTATTGCCACAAAACTCAAAGAACCGATTGCCACATCATGTGAAAAAGGTGACAACAATATGGCCGGTCCCATGACACAGAGCGAAACAGTGACAATTGCAGCAGATCGCACAGAGGTATTCGAACGCATCACGAAATGGGGAATGCCCGAAAAAGGCATGGACGATAGCCGAATGAAGATGACCGACGCGGAGATCCTCGATGGTGAAGTACACAAAAATGCCAAAGTTCGCTATTGCATGGAAGGTTTTGGACGCACCATGCACCAGACAATTGGCTACGAAGTGGCACCTCCCGCCAAGGTCACCTACACCGTGCTTGAAATGTCCATGATGGAATCCATGGCAGGAAACATGAAAGGAGAATTCCTCCTGGAAGACCTCGGGAACACGACCACACGGTGTACCCATAGCGTGGAAGTCGAATTCGGCATGCCCATGCCAAAAATGATGAAACGACGCATGCTCCGCATGATGGTGGAGAAATCGCTCGAAGGCCTAAAAGACAGCTTTGAAATACTCGAAGACGAGATGAGCGAAGCCGTCGGAGGCGACGACGAGTAGGCACACGCAAGCCACACCTACCCGGCTCATCATTTTTCCGGGGTGATGACACCAGGTCCTGGTGTCATCACCCCGCGTCACCAAAGTCACATGGCATGCGGCGGACGCGCACGCCTCCCGTCCACCTCCATAAAAAACTGAGCTGCTGCCTGCCGCACCGCCATACTCCATGTTGGATAAGCATGTATCGTCTGGGCAATACGGCCGGTAAAACAATTTGTCCGCATCGCAAGAGCGAGTTCGTGGATCATTTCCCCCGCACGCGGCGCCACAATAGTGGCCCCAATCACACGCCCCCCAAAAGCCTTTCCCAGAAGCGGGCGCGGCCCAGCCAAAATCTTGACAAACCCCTGTTCCATACCGCTGATGATCGCCCGATCCACCGTATCAAACGGCAATTGCGCGACCAGCACGCCCTTCATCCCCACAGCAGCGGCTTCTGTGATCCCAACTTGTGCGACCTCAGGCGAAGTGAACGTCACACGCGGCACAATCCGGTCGTCAAAACGGGTACCACGTCCACGCGTACGCAGCGCATTCCCCGCCACGATCCGCCCCATTTCATCTGCCGTATGAGTAAACGCCGACTTGGCTGTCACATCCCCAACCGCATACACCCCCGCCACACTTGTCCGAAGATAAGGGTCTGCTTGCACTGCCCCACGCTCATCCAAAAGTACGCCAACCTTCTCCAAATCCAAGCCCGACGTCACCGGAGCACGCCCAGTCGCGACAAGCAGCTGTTCGCCTTGCAGCACCTCTGCCGCCTCTCCCTGCGCCGGCACGCTGCCTGTTTTTTCGCGATTCGAGGCTCTGCCCACAGGCCCCTCCCCGAGCGTGACACGCACCCCACCGGACTGAGCGCGTTCCACACGCGTCACCTGCACACCTGTGCGCACATCCACACCATCAGCACGGAGAGCATCCGCCACAACTGCCCCGGCACCGGCGTCTTCTGCGGGGAGTAGACGATCCTGCCCCTCCAAAAGCACGACACGACTGCCAAAACGAACAAAGGCTTGCGCCAGCTCACATCCAATGGCACCGCCCCCGAGCACCACAAGAGAATCAGGCTGTTTTTCCAGATCCCACAGGGTGTCGCTGCTCAAAACGCCTACCTCCTGCAAACCAGGAATAGGAGGAAAACCAGGCCGGGCTCCTGTTGCAATCACGATACGCGGAGCAAAAAAAACAGTACCGTCTACTTCAACTGACCGGGAAGTGAGAAACCTCGCACGCCCCCGCACGACTGCAACACCATGAGAACGCAAAACAGATTCATTCTCATTTTCTGCCACTCGTTCGACTGCAGAGCGCACCGTCCGCATCGCCCATGAGAAATCGGTCCCCCTCGCCGCCTGGTCCAAAAGACTTTTCGAGGGAACACAACCAGTAAAAGTGCAGTCCCCGCCGAGTGGACCCTCCGACACGAGAAGCGGCACAATGCCGGGCGACCGAGCCGCAGCCAAAGAAGCTGCCAGCCCCGCGGCACCACCACCAATCACAAGAATGTCGTACTCCGTGCGGATGCTCATATTTCTTTCAACCCTGCCAAAAACAAAAAATATCCGGTTCGCTTCCTCACATTCCTCTCTCGGCTTTCTCCTCCACTTTCACTCCGCGGTAGACCCCTGGTTGCTGTCTTTTGCCTGTTCGTTCTCCGCAGAACCCCCTCCAGACTCCAGACTCCCCCATTCGACTGCGCTTGTGATTTTCCTGTTGTTTTCCATGCCCGCCCATGCCAACCCAACGCCCGCCCATGCCACTTGCAAACGGCCTCGCAAGTTTTCTTTTTCAGACATGGCCTGCTCTTTTTCCTCTGGACCACCCCAAGGGACCTCTGCATACCCCCCTGACAACCCCCTGAAGGGGACCCCTGCATGCACACGAGAACAGCCGGGGCAGGAGGCTCAGAGGAAGTCAGGCAAACTGTCTCACAGAAAAACCCGGCAAAAACAGGAAAGGCCAAGGAATTCTCCCCGGCAAAAAGAGGGTTTCTCCACCATGGAGATACGCCGACATAATGCCAAGGAAAAACCTCGCCCGAAGCAACATCACCCCTTCTCATCTTTCCCTTTCGCGTCTTTCGCCAAACACCTCGTCGCACTTGTCGCGCTCGGTTTTTTTCTGGCTGCGTGCGGAACACGTTCCTCCGATAACGCCGACACATCCAGCACCGAACACGAATGCGTTCCAGGAGAGAGCCAAGCAGTCTCTCAGCTTTCGTCCACCGCACGCGAAGAAGTCCCTTCGGCCCTTGTGGACAGAACCGATGCACGCCTTCCTACCCCTCTCGTCGAGCCGATCATCTCTGGGGGACCACCTCCTGATGGCATCCCACCAATCGACAATCCCCGCTTTGAAAAGGCAGCAGACGTCTGCCGGCTCTCAGATACCGAACCCGTTCTCGCGCTCACAATCGACAACGAATCCCGCGCGTATCCCATACAAATCCTTACCTGGCACGAAATCGTGAATGACACCCTGAGCGGCATCCCTGTGAGCTTGTCGTACTGCCCCTTGTGCAACTCAGCAGTCGTTTTCGACCGCAGACTTGAAGAGCGGATTCTCGATTTCGGCACTTCCGGCAGTCTTTTTAACTCTTCCCTGGTCATGTACGACCGACAGACCGAGTCTCTCTGGACACATTTCAATGGTCAAGCCGTAGCAGGCACGCTCACCGGAAAAACTCTCACCCAATTCCCCACAACAATGGTGGGATGGGCCACCTGGCGCGACGCCCATCCTGAGGGGCTTGTGCTCTCACGAGACACTGGCCACGAGCGCAATTACGGTCGCAATCCCTATCCAGGATACGACAACATCGATACAGAGCCTTTTCTCTTTAATGGAGACACAGACGACCGACTCGCAGCAAAAGAACGTGTCGTGGGCATCACAGATGGAACAGGAATTGCGCTCACCCTCTCCCGCCTCACTCAAGACAAAGTAATACAGACAAATAGCACGCAAGGCCCTCTCGTGTTCTTTCATCAGGAAGGGCTCACATCCGGGCTTGACGCCGACGCGATCGCAAACGGAAAAGAGCTTGGCGCCACGGCAGTTTTCGTTCTGCAGGCCGATCAGGAAAACCGCTCATTTCTTCCCACAGACGGGGGTTTCCTCGACGAAAGCGGCACTGTCTGGAATATCCTCGGAGAAGCCATCTCTGGCCCAGAAAAAGGCGCACAGCTCACTGCTGTCCCCCATGTCGACACCTTTTGGTTCGCATGGGCGGCTTTTCTCCCCGAAACCTCACTGATGCGGTAGAAGGTATCCCGAGCGTGGCACAGTACACACTTCACAAATACTCAAGGAAGTCTGCGTTTCCCGCACAAGAGTCTCCACGCGTCACCTCTGCTGCCGCAAAGGCCTGCAAAACCCCGAGAAGCCTTCGGGAGCAGCTCCCCTCTCCATAAAGCACGGTCTCGGCGCGGTCCCGGCCCAGACTCAACGTGATCTCGGCCCGGTAGGCCCGGTCTCGGCTCAAGGCTCTCCCCCTCAAACAGGGGGGGTACCTCTCATCTATTCGATTCGTCTGGCACAGGCAGCGGTTCAGCACAATCGCCGTCCGAGAAAATCTTCTCCAAGCCAAAATCACGGAGAATATCACAGCGGAAATTGTCCAAGTGGCTTTTCATTCTCTCGCCCGGAGCTTCCACTACATTCGCAGGAAGGGTCGTTGTGGTGGTCGTTGTCGTGCTTGTGGTGGTGGTTGGGAATATTTCCGAGAAAGAATCACCATCGGCTTTGTTCCCCTTCTCTTTCACAGAAGTATCGGAACGCAAAAGTCCGAAGGAGACGCCAAGGATCAGCAAAATCGCTGCAACCATGCCCACCAGGACACCGACCAGCATTGGCCATCGTTTGTCTTTGGTTTCCTCCACTTCGTGAAAAAAACCAGTATCAACATCCAGCCAAGTGTCTGTAGGGTCCCGCCCTTCTTCTCCCCGACTTCCCTGACCAGATGTGGGGGCAGAAACCCCGGTTACAAAGGCCCTGCCTTCGGCAAAAGCACTTCCGGGAAGTGAGGCAACAGGTGGATCTTTCTCCAACCTTCCCCACGAAGACCCAAAAGAAACATCTTTTCCATCCGGCCACGCCGAAATGCCCTTTTTAGTATCCCCCCATCCCGCCGGGTCTTTCCGTGAGGGTTGCAAAGCGCACAAAACACCATTCGAAGACAGACGCGCCGTCGTCTCTTCGGAAGGTGACGAGCGGGGAGCAATGGCCAAGGCAGAAGAGACAAGACGCACAAGAGCGGCAGGGCTGGGGCGAGCAGCCGCAGTTTTGGAAAGCGCGACGGACACAACGGGTCGGAGCCAGGGGTCCAACCCCGACAAGTCCGGTGTCTTATGGACTACTTGCCACATCCGGGATTCAGCCGAGTCTCCGTCATAGAGAGAACGGCCCGTCGCGGCATAGGTTATGGTGACTCCCCAACAGTGCACATCCACAGCTGAAGAACACGCTTGTCCCAATAACTGTTCCGGTGCCATCCAGGCTGGAGAACCCACAATAGCCCCAGCGACTGTCACCGTCGTGGAGTCCATGACTCGCGCCACACCAAAGTCAATGATCTTGGGACCGTCCGGAGAAAGAATGACATTGGCAGGTTTGAGATCTCGGTGTACCACCCCCACCTTTTCAAAGGCCACAATGGCATTTGAAAGCAGCAACACAAGCTCAGCCAGACGAGTGTTGTTCAAAGGTCCTCTGGCACGAACCTCTTGCTCCAATGTCGGTCCTGGAACATATTCCGTCACAAGGTAGCGAAAGGTGCCGTCGACTCCCGTGTCCACAAGACGGGCCACATTCGGGGAATCGACCAGCTTCGCGACGTCGACTTCCTTGCGGAAACGCAGTAAATAGTTACGGTTTGACGCGTACTCAGGACGAATGACTTTGACCGCAACTGGCACTACAGAGGCATCGCCTGTATGCGCAGAGGAATTCTCCGCGAGATACACCACCCCCATTCCGCCGCGCCCAAGCACACGACGCAAGGTATACGGTCCGATCGAAGAAGGATCACTAGATTCGAGAGGCTCTCCGGGAGCATCTTCGGTTTCCCAGTTCATCTTCCCACTTTCAAGAAGTGAACATTGTCGTTTTTCGTTGTTTTCCCACCGCATTTATTCATACTGCCATACAAAGATGCAGCAGCGCATAAGGAAAAACAACAGCTTCCTCAAATGCCTCTGCTGGAATGCCTTTGGAAAGGGCGCCACACGAGAAAACACTGCTCGCAGTGCCGCAAAAAGAAAGCTTCCTGGCAGCCCTCCTGGAAAAGTACTCGATGCAACAAAACCCCTCACAACGGGTTCTCGCCCTATGGGAACATCTTGTTGCCTGATAGCTGGACGGAGTCGCCCATCGTCCCCACACTTGCCTGATTCCACTCAGAAGAAGCAATTCCTTCCAGGAGACCTGCCTGACTCCGGCCAAAACAAAGAAGACCCAGGTAAATGGGGAAATCACCACAGTTTTTAATGAGAGCCTGCCTATGCACACGACACCAAACCAGAGTCCTTTTCGGTCTATCTTGGAAGAAGACATTTTGCCCTACCGAGAGACACTCGTAAAAGCAACCCTCGCCCCGGGAATGTCTGGACGCGGGATACTCCACATGGCAGTCGAACAGGGCAATACAGAAACCCTCGCCCTCCTCATTGAAGCAGGCAGCAACATAAATAACAAAGCAGAAAATGGACGTACCCCTCTTGCTGAGGCCGCCGCCACGGGCCGGCTTTCCTGTTGCAAGATACTGCTCGATGCCGGAGCCCTCGTCAACACCACGGACACCTGGGGAAACACGCCGCTGTCCCTCGCAAAAAACGGGGGTCACACCAAAGTATGCAATTTGTTACACAGCGCGGGGGCTATCGAGAAAAACATACAAAAACACTTTCCTCCACTCAGGGCAGCAATACGCGCAAAACACTTAATCGGCATCGAAGTTCTGTTATCCCAAGGACAAAGCCCAACGGCGATCGATGAATCTGGCCAGAGTGCAATCCATGAGGCCGCCGCCTTCGCAGACCCTGCAATCATGCTTCTCCTGCTCGGGGCCGGAGCAGATCCCAACATTAGGGACAGCAAGGGAGCGACTCCGCTACATCATGCCGCCAAAACAGGCAATTTTCCGGTTCTTTTTCTCTTGCTCAAACACGGGGGAAATCCCAACATCCGGGACCAGAATGAGGACACTCCCCTCTGCCATGCAAGAAAAGAGAATAGTGCTTCTCCAGGGTCTTCTTCAGGTCAGCTGGCCTGTGCACGTCTTCTCGCCGAGAAAACACGGGCTCCTCTCCTCCAGCCCCCTGAAATCAACCCAGCGTGAAGCAATGACGCCAACGACAACACCACAACTCTCCTCCTGAGCAGGCTCCTCAATTCCAAGCGCACTATGGCCGATTGACGAAGAAACCCATTCCGCGTCCAGGCCAGAAGAACGCTAACGCCCAGCGCGGCAAAAGATCTCTGGGCACTCCCTGTGGCCGCCGGAGAGACCGGCCAGAATACTGCCGCGATGGCACAAACCGCACGGGGGAAAGCCCGGGGAAAAGGAGATCGGGCCCCGTGCATATTCACTCGCAGACTTCCGGCCAAACCTCGGAGAGAGCCCCTGAAGAGACTTCCGAGAGAATCTCCGGGCAAACTTCCACGGGCAAAACCGACACTGTCTCCTCCGCGTCTCCAACTCGCTCAAAAAATATGACGGGCGGTCTGTGGGCACTTGTCGCGCTTCTTCTCGTACAAATGGGTGTCACAGCTTTCACCTTGGAAGAAGCAATTGTTCCCCTCATTACCGGCATTCCGATCTCGCTTGCTGCCATTTTTCTCCTCGATAATGCACATCGGCGTGCAGACGATGCAGAGAATCTCGCGAGTGAACAACAACAGGTGATAGCGACCTATGCCGACGCTCTCGAACACCACCGCAAAGCATTGGAAGGCGCGTACGCGGAAATTGAAGCCACCTATCACCAAGCCGCGCAGGCCCTCCAACTCGCGGAAAACGAGCGTCGCAACCAAGTACAGGCAGCACGGGAACTCGAACAAGCCCAATCAGCCCTACAAATGCTGCACGATGCACTCGACCGGGCAGATGGTGAACTCAATCAAATCAGTGACACACGCAGCGCCTTTCTCGCCAATGTGAGCCAAGAAATCCGTATCCCCATGAACGGGGTCCTTGGCATGACAGATCAGCTCCTCCAGTCAAGCCTTACGGCCGAGCAGATTGATTTTGCCTCAACCATTCGCTCTTCCGGCGAGTCTCTTCTCACAACTTTGAATGACCTACTCGGCCACCACCAGGGAGAAACGGCGGTCTTCCCCATAGAAGAAGTCCAGTTCGGTCTACGCCGTCAGATCGAAGATGTGATCCAGTTGTACGGGGGACGCGCCCATTCCAAGGGACTCGAACTGAATTTGTCGTACGACACAGATCTGCAAGATGCATTCACTGGGGATCCAACACGCCTGCGCCAGGTGGTATCCAACCTGGTTTCAAACGCTGTGAAATTCACTCCCAGCGGAGAAGTCATCGTGACTGTCGCGACAGGTCGACAATCACAACAAGAGGATACGAAATGGATTCGGGTAGAGGTGTCCGATACCGGAATCGGTATCCCCGAAAGTGTGGCCCCACGGCTCTTCGCGATTATCGAACACAAGGACAAAATAGGAACAGAAATGGCAGGGCTCGGCCTGACATTTTCCCGAAAATTGGTACAGAACATGGGCGGCGAGATTGGCGTGCGCGCGAAAAAAGGGGAAGGCTCCACGTTTTGGTTTGAAGTGCCATTGCACCACGCCACGGCAGTAAAACCCAGCCAGTTCGGCATGTTTCCCCCGCAAAAGCTCGAAGGACGTGCTCGGCGTGCTCTGATAGTGGATGACAATGTCACTTCTCGCAACCTTCTCATCACCCTGTTGCAGAATTTAAATATAAAAGTACAAGCAGCTGCAGACGGGGCCGAAGCCCTCGGGTTGCTCCTCGGCATACGCCGCGCGGGCAAAACCGTCGACCTTGTGGTTTTGAATCAGAATATGCCGAGAATGACCGGACTCGACGTGGCCCGCGCCATTCGGCAAGACCCAGATTACGGCGCGCCGGCCGTCATTCTTTTGTCGTCGACATCTGCTCCCGTCGACAAAGAAAAAGCCACCCTTTACGGTGTGCATACTGTCCACACCAAGCCAATCAGAGAAGAAGGACTGCGCGAGGCCGTGATCTCCGCGGTCCTGGGTACCGAACCCCGCAAACATCGCCTTCCGGTGCTTCCTCAGCCCATGATCGACCTTGCTTCTGCCGAAAATGACCCTACCGAAGCCCTCTTTGGGATGCGCGTGCTCGTCGCAGAAGACAATCCTGTCAATGCCCGTCTTACCGTCACCCAGCTGCATCGCATGGGAGCCAGTACAGAAACAGCCCACAACGGGCTTGTCGCAGTGGAAATTGTGGAAGAAACAGGTCAGCATTTTGACGCCATTTTGATGGACTGTCAAATGCCCATCATGGATGGACCAGCAGCCACTCGCCATATTCGCGCAATCGAGGGCCAAAAAGGGAAAACCCCCATCATTGCCCTTACGACCAGGGGATTCAATAACCGTCAGATGTGCACTGAGGCAGGAATGGACGGGTACCTAACAAAGCCTTACACGATAGAAGACTTGCATGCAGTCCTGCGTCCTTGGCAAGAAGATCCTGCAAAACAGCAAGACGCCACAGAAGACAAGAAAGCCACTTCGAGCTAGACAAAACATCAGAAAATCTACAAAACACTAATATCCCAGGTTTTCGCGTGACCGGAAAGGAAAATCCTTAGAACTAACCATTTAAGGCGAGTACTCTGAGGGAAGCGATACGCACCAGATTCGCCGCTTTCAAGACACTATTTCCCTCCAATGCTTGTCTTGCCCCCGACGAGGACATTCCATGATAACGACCGTCACGGCCACACGGTCTCCACACGATGAAACCGGCAATCCGCCAGACAGCGCTGCAGCCAACACGGCCGATCACACGATCGACAAAGCGCGCTCCATTCCCTCACTGCTCTTTCACATTCTCCCTTTTGGTGTCTTTTTCACAGGAATAAAGAACACTGACCTCGCGATCTTCGCCATCTTGTATCTCTCGCGCATCTTCTTTATTACCGGGTTTTATCACCGGTATTTCTCTCACCGAAGCTACAAAATGAACCGGATCGCTACTTTTGCAGCAGGATTTCTTGGGACAACTTGCGTGCAAAAAGGCCCACTCTGGTGGGCAGCACACCACCGAGACCACCACCGCTGCTCCGACACGGAAAACGACGTCCACTCCCCTATCCAGGGTTTCTGGTGGAGTCATATGGGCTGGATACTTGCCAAAAACACAAAAAAAACAGACTACGACAAGGTAAAAGATTGGGCACGCTATCCCGAACTTGTCTGGCTCAATAAATACTTTATCGTGGCCCCCATTCTCCTCGGGATCGCCGTCTTTTTCATCGGCGGCCCCAGCGCCCTCCTCTTCGGATTCTTTGGTTCAACAGTCGCGGTCTGGCACGCCACTTTTTTCATCAACTCACTCGCACACATCCTCGGCACACGCCGCTTCGCGACCGATGACACCAGTCGCAACTTCTTCCCACTTGCTCTCCTGACCCTGGGAGAAGGCTGGCACAATAACCACCACCACCTGCCATACTCCATGAAATCTGGCCTGTACTGGTGGGAAATCGACATTACCTATCGCGTCCTCCAGGTTCTCTCCTGGGTACGGATTGTCAAGCATCCGCATATGCCTCGCCCAGCCCTCATTGCATCACAACGCATCGACCAAGGCGCTTTCGATGCCGGCACATGCCGCGTTGACTGCACAAAAGCGCGACTCCTACTTTCCGCAGCCGTCGAACAAAACCTGAACGAATCCCAGCGAATCACAGAACGCGCGTTCCGCACCATCGACAAAGACCTACTCGCCCTTCGGGAAAACCTCGACAAGCTCTCCCTGCAAAAAACAGATGTTTCCTCGCCAGAACCTCCCCACGAAACCCAGCCTCAAGAACCCGGTCAAGGAAACCCGGTCCAAGAGTCGTTTTCAGAACTGAGACCACTCGGAGCTCCCCTCCACACGACACCGAGTACAACTCGCTCTCGCTATGGGGAGGCCGTCGATACACACGACAGGTTTGATAGCACGACAGACCTTTGAAAAGGGCGCTGCCAACAGAAAAAGCTTCTTCAGCTCACGCTTTACTCAATAGAATCCTTCGCAAAAACCGGCGCATCTTTGCCCATAAAACGACGCAAGCGCACGGTCCCACCCCAACTCACCAGACCAACAAGCAGCATGACACCCCACACAAGAAGCAGCGCACTCGACAAAGCCCAGCCAAAATCTTCCCCTGCGCCAAGCATCGCTCCTCCGATCCCAGACCCCAACCCCACACCCAACGCATCTGCAAGGCCAAGAGAAGCACTCGTTTGACTCTCTTTTCCGTCCACCGTGGCCGACATTGCGGTCAACGTCACAGCATTATGGGCAAACCCCATACCGAGTCCTGCCACAGCCCATGCCGCAATTGCGATCACAAACGAGGCAGACAAACCAGGAACCAGCATCAGGATGCCAATCCCAACTGTGATCAGCAAAGCCCCTATTTCAGCGAGCAGAATCGGCCGGTCGATACGGGCCTGCAGACGAGATCCCAAAGCCCATGTCACTGCGGCGACGGTATAGACCATACTCGCCGTCGTGAGGCTCACATCATGTATCTCGTGCAGCGCCAGTGACACAAAAGCATCTGTCCCAAAAAAAGCAAAGGCCAAAAGAAACCGCAACATCGAACAGACAGGGAGCACTGGACGGAAAAGAAAAGTCCCTGGCGGCAATAGACCAGCAACAGCACGGCAACCGACCGATAGGCCTATTCCCGCACAGAGCACAGCCGGCACAACCGGGAGCACACGCGAAAGGCCAAAAAGGAATACTCCCATTCCCAAAGCCGCAAGCAAGGCACGCCACACACGCGAGTCCTGAAAAAACGGTTGAGGCGTCGCCTGTGCTCCCTGGTCGGCCTGGTCACGAGCCTCCGCACGATTCCCTGCCGGACTCCGATCGCCTCCTTTCGTCCCCAAATTCTTCAGAGAAGGAAACGTCAGCACAGCCACAAACGGAATCAAGAGAAAAATCCCGACAAACACCCAACGCCAGGAGAAGACGTCCGCCATATAGCCTGCAATAGGTGGCCCCAACAGGCCAGGCAACACCCATGCTGCCGACAAGGTCGCAAGCATTCCAGCCCGCTGTTTCTCCTCATAACCAAGGTGCACAGTGAGAAACGTGATCGTGGACAAGGCCCCACCACCAAATCCCTGGACTCCCCGCCCGACAACAAGGAGCAGCATGGTCGGCGCAAAGGCACTGATCATCAGCCCAACAGCAAACAAGACCAAAGCGAGAAGAAAAGAGCGACCTAATCCCCAACGGTCCGCAGCATCGCCGGCAAGAGTCAACGTCACGATGCTGGCAAGCAGAAAGGCACTAAGAGTGGCTCCATACAGAGATTGTCCGTCGAGTTCCTCGGATACAGCAGGCATCACGCTTACCGTCCCAAGCTGGTCAAAAGCATAAAGCGTCATCACAAGCGTAAGCCCAACGGAAAGAGCCGTGTTCCTGTCGGGCTTCTCTTCACGCTCTTCCACAAACCGGGTTCCTCGACGAATGGGGGTTCCTCGACGAACAGGCGACGCAGCCCCTCCCTCTCCTGACATTGCCAGAACAATCCTCATTTCAGACATGAGTCCAGGAAGCCCACAGGACGCGCGCCTCAGCGAGAAAAGCGCGCCCCGCCACCTCTCGGGCCCTCTATTTCCAGGCACTCTACCCAAAACCACTGCATTCCCAGATACTTCGCCCAAAACCACTGCATCTTCCAGCACTCCGCGAAAGCACCCTCGCCACACCTGCAAAATCCAGAGAAAACGGAGAAATACCACAGAGAAGAAAGCCCTCATTCCCCTTTTTTCCCTCAATTCCAAAGTCCATAATGACAAAAACCCCAGCCCACATCACAGACAGTCACCCTCTATCCCAATATTTTCTGCAAAAATTCGCATAAACCAGAAATTCCAGATCCCCCGACAGTAAGAAATGAGTTATGCGTATCACTCTTCCCTCGGGAACCCCTGCCGAACTTGTCCTTCCCGCCGAAAAAGCCTCCCACGGACTCGTCATTGCCTGTGATATCGGTGGCTTGCGTCCGCTTTTTCAGGATATGTGCACACGCCTCTGCGCGGAACAAGGCTGGGCAGTATGCGCTCCCGAGCCCTGGCCTGGCCGCGAGCACCTCTCTGTGACAGAAAAACAAGCACAAGTTGCCACCTTGTCCGATCAAGAAACCCTTGATAATTTCAAGCACGCCGCAGCAGCGACCAATTGCGAGACCGTCAACCTCATCGGATTCTGCATGGGAGGTATGTATGCCCTCAAAGCTGCCCCTCTCCCAGACTTCACACGTATTGTCGCTTTTTATGGCATGATCCACGTACCGGAACACTGGCAAAGTGACACCCAACAGGACCCGCTTGCCGCTGTACACAAGGGAGACCCCACAAAAATTATGGCCATCATCGGCGAGGAAGACCAGTGGACTCCACCTCAAGACGTCGACAAACTCGAAGCCACTGGCGTCGCCGTCAAACGATACGCGGGAGCCGAACATGGCTTTGTGCACGACCCGGAACGTCCTGCCCACCGTCCGGACGACGCGTGCAACGCCTGGGAACGGGCCATCGCTTTTCTGCACGGATAACATCTCACTGGAAAAAGCAACAAGGCAAACATTTCCACAGGGACGCAGCATCGGGGCACAGAAAGCAGGCTGTCGGGTGCACACACTTCTGCAGACACTGAGCGATATTGTTGGCCCGTCTCATCTTCTCACCGCACCGGAGCTGCGGGCACGCTATGAAACCGATTGCACTGGGCGCTATCACGGGCATGCCCACTGCGTCGTGCGCCCCGCCACAACAGCCCAAACAAGCGCAGTTCTCGCTGCTTGCCACGCACACAGATGCCCCGTCGTGCCGCAAGGAGGCAATAGCGGACTCGTCGGAGGAGCCGTACCTCATGACGCGGTCGTCCTCTCCACGGAACGACTGAACCGACTCTCTCCCATCGACACTGCCGCAGCAGAAGTAGTGGCAGAAGCGGGTGTTCGCCTCGAAATCCTGCAAAACGCGTGTCAGGCAGCAGGGCTGGTTTTTGGTGTCGACATGGCCTCGCGTGGAAGCGCGACCATTGGCGGGATGGTCAGCACCAATGCAGGAGGGCTGCACGTCTTGCGCTACGGCTCGATGCGTGCCCAGATCATCGGGGTCGAGGCAGTACAAGCAGACGGAACAATTTTCGGGAAAATTCCTGGCCTACGCAAAGACAACACCGGCTACAACTTTCCCAGCCTACTTACCGGCGCAGAAGGAACACTCGCTGTCGTGACCCGCGCGCATCTGCTGCTACATCCGGCGCTCCCACATACCTGCACGGCCCTGCTCGCCCTTGCTGATATCGAAAGTGCGGTCATCCTCACCGCCCACCTGCGCCTACATCTTCCTTCCCTGCATGCGCTCGAAATTTTTTTCGCTGAAGGAATGCATATTGTGGCAGAGCATTTCCAACAATCCCTGCCTTTTCCAGAAGAACACTCCACATACCTACTTGCAGAATGTGCAGATACAACAAATCCGCTTGCACAACTTGCGGCAGCACTTACACGACCCGAAGTGCAGGATGCAGCAGTTGCAGAGGATTCAGTAGGCCGAGAACGGCTATGGCACTGGCGGGAACGCCACACAGAAGCCATTCGCTCCATTGGCATCCCACACAAACTCGACATTGCCCTTCCCCTGCGTTCTTTCCCTGCTTTCACGCGCGAAGTACACAGGCAAATCACCGACATTGCCCCCCATGCCCAGACCATCTTGTTTGGCCACATAGGAGACGGAAACTTGCATGTCAACATTTTGGGTCTCCCACCCGATGACATGACAATAGATGAAGCCGTTTTTCGTCTTGTGTCGTCTTATGGAGGCAGTATCAGCGCAGAGCATGGCATAGGAAAAACGAAACGCCCTTATCTCCTATTGCACCGGTCATCTGAAGAGGTCTCCCTCATGCGGCAAATGAAAGAAGTTTTTGACCCGCATGGCATTCTGAACCCAGAGGTTTTGCTTTAACAATCCCTTCTCGTCTAACACTGACACGAAGAATAAAGTCCTAGATTCGATCGGTTTCCCTGCTCGGTTCTTTTTCAAGGTCCCGCAAAGACGGTTGATCATGCGCATCTTCCGATCTCGGCGTTACCTCGCACTTACGAGGAAACCGGCAAACTTCCGTTCTTATCCTGCAATCCACACATATACACATGTCAACATATGCACAAAATAAGTGCGGTCACCATGCCAATGAGAAGGTCTGAGAAGGTCTGAGAAGGTCAGCGTCCAGGATCGGTAACTCTCCAATGCAAACCCCGGAACCTGCAAAACCAAAAGCACACACTCCCAGGACCAGCACCTCCTTTCGTCCACCAAATCCGACTCATCTCCTTCTGCTTTCACCGGAGACAACAGATGCACATCACTGCTTTCAACCACGCCGATTCGCATCCGACTCCACATGCGGCGATTGCGACGCCTCTTCCCCCCTTTTCCACAGCATTTTCCTCAAAGAAAAAGGGGAACATCCGCCTTGGTATCCTCGTTTGTTCCCTGCTCCTCTGCTTCTTCCTCAGCAGTTGCAACGAAGCAGAAATAAAGGGAACACTGCAGGCACCTGCACACACAGTCCAAGAAATTGCCACCGGCCTTAGAGTTCCCTGGGACACCACATTTGCTCCGGACGGAACTCTCTATTTTACAGAACGGCATGGTGTCCTCTCGGCAAGAAAAACAAATGGGGAAATAGCAGCTTTAGCAAAGATTCCTGACGTCTATATCTTGTTTGAATCTGGGCTTATGGGCATCGAAACCGATCCTGACTTCGCGCAGAATCGCAAGATATACCTTTGTTACAGCCATGTAGATGGAAATATTCACGTCGCAATCTGGAAAATCGATGCAGAAAATAAATCTGCAACCCCCGTCGAAGACCCGCTCGTCACGATAGAAAGCAGTGACGCACCGAATCACAAAGGATGCAGACTGCGGATCACCCCTGACGGCAACCTTTGGATCAGCACGGGCGACAGCAACCTTGGAAACGTCCCACAAGACCTCACCTCGCTCGCGGGAAAAATTCTTCGGGTCAACCGCCACACAGGAGAAGGAACACCAGACAACCCCTTCGCCGATAGCCCCAACCCCAACACTCGGCGTATCTACACCTATGGACACCGCAATCCGCAGGGACTTGCATGGCGCTTTACCCCAGACAAAAAAGAGGGAGAATCCTCTCTACAAATGTTCTCAGTCGAGCATGGCCCCAGTCGGGACGACGAGATAAATCTCCTACGTCCAGGGATGAATGCCGGATGGGATCCTGGACCGCACGACTACAACTGGGAAGCGTCAATGACGAATACACACAAATACCCAGACGCAGTGCAACCAGTATGGAAATCAGGTTTTCCCACACTCGCCCCCTCAGGAGCAGTTTTCCTCGAAGGAAGCCAGTGGGGAAAAGCCGAAGGCCTGCTCGCCGTCGCGAGCTTGAAAACTCAACAAATCCTCTTGTTTCGCCTTGATGACGATGGCGCGCTGCTGCGTATTGGGTCCTTTCTCAAAAACAAGCACGGTCGGCTGCGTTCTCTCACGCTTGGCCCAGACGGCAACCTCTACGTCACAACCTCAAATACCAGCAAAAACAGCAAGAACGTTGACGTGATCTTTCGCATCGTCCCAGAACCGCGAGCAAGCACTGAAAGAGCCTCGTAAAAACTCTTCACAAAAATGAGAGGAAGACACAGGAGAAAGACCCCTGGGCGGGGGAAAGTCGGAAGAAATCAGGAAAGGTCAGGAAAAGGCGAGGAGAAGTAGGCCGGCAACAAAAAAGAAGCGCTGCTTCTCTCCTGTCGCCGTCACCTTCCAGGTTCAATGGGTATTGTCTCCGCCAATTTGGCAAGCTCTGCATCGAGATCATCCCAAATTGTCTCTTCAGCAGTTCCCGCCATGAAAAAACCCATCATTCCAAATACGAGTGCAGTTCCCGCCCCAATAAAAAGACGGCGACGCATACTCCCGCCGCCCTCGCGCAACGCAGCAGAGGTCAACGCCAAGGCATCAAAAAGATCGACAGCCCCGCCTGCGACATACCACTGACGAGCGCCGCCTTTCTCCTCGGCCAAGAGCTGTCCACCTCCGATCACTGCATCACGACTGCCATACAAACGCATCAGATTTACGGTATCAGCGGTGGGAGAAAGCCCGATCGCCCGCGCGAACGAGCGGGGGGCAAAGAAAGCGGTCGCTCCGACCCCAATACGACCGAATTGGTAAAACTTCTTCATCGTTTCGAGCTTGGGATTCTGCTCCATTGTATGAGACCTCCACGACCCGCGCTGCCGACCTACAGATGAAGCCTTCAGGCAAACTTTTGAAGCCAACTCTATCGTTTCGAGAAGAAGAGGGCAGGCACGACGACAGCAGGACCCGTCCTTGGCATCAAACGTGGAAAAATGAGTGCGCGCAAAACAGAAATACCGTCACGCTGTGCGGCTTGCAAAAAAGCCGCCCTCCTTATTCCGGGCAAAAAATCGCCTGAAAAACCACTTGAAACACGCTAAAGAGCGAACAGGGAAAACAAAAAGAAGTTTCCATGTTCACTCTTTATCAAGCAGTCCTTCCTTCTCCAACCAAGTACGCGCAACTTCGCCTGCCTTCTGATTGTCACCTGCCAATTGGCTGTTCAACTCCATCATCTCTCCATTATCGAGACGAGAAAGGACTGCGTTAAGAGCCTCAAGCACCCCACCCCCATATTGATCGACCACGTCTTCATTCACAAGAGCCGTGAAATTCTCCGCAGGCTGTAAACCTCGATCGTCAATAAGAAAACGAAAGTTTTTTTCTGCAATTAGGTTATCCGTAGCAAATAGAACGCCAACGTCTACAATCCCGGTATCAAGTGCAGCCACCGTCAGAGGACCACCAACATCAAGCACCTGAAATTCTTTAAACTCAATGCCATACACATCTTTCAGGCCAAGCAGGCAATACCTGTTCTTCGGACAATTCTCAGGACCTGCCAAACTGAGCTCACCAGCAACCGGAATAAGATCACTGACTTTTGTCAGTCCATACTTCTCGCTCGTAGCAGCCGTCACAATAAACCCATTGGTATTCCCCGCCGGGGAATACCCAGGAATCAACAAACCCCGTTCCTCAAGATGTTCCTGCAAACGGCGATTCGTCTCTGCCGCATCATTCGTAGGCTCTCCCCCAAAAAAAGCCAGCAAAGACCCCAAATATTCGGGGATAATATCGATCTCTCCAGATTCGACAGCAGGTTCGTATACCTCACGTAATCCCAGTTTGCGATAGCTCTCCACCGGATATCCCCGATGACTCAACACCTGGATAAACATCTCTGAGAGAATTCTGGTTTCCCCGAAAGGACCATAATCAACAGAAATCACAGTAGAATTTCGAGGCGCAGACTCTTCTTTTTCTGACGAATCGTCTCCACACCCCGTTGCCAAAAGGCAGACGATGAGAAACCCAGAAAATTTGCGGAGTATCACTCTGGATTTGGCCACAACCCAGCCTTTCGTTTTACATGCAGATCAGACGTATTCTTAAGCTGCAAGCGGGTCTGTCGCAAACGCGTGCCTCAGCCACTCTTCGGAGATTCCCGGCAAACATCCTTTCTCCTCCTTCTTCCACCTATTCCCGCACGCACTCTGCAAACAAATCCCAACACTCGGCAGGACGCGAGAAAACCAAAAATAGGCCCGATCCCAGCAAGGCTGAAATCCCCTTTTTTCCTGGGCAAAACACACAAGTTTCGCTACTCTCACCGAGAAAAAAAGACAGAAGAAAAGACAATCCTTCTCCATCTGCCGACTCTGCTGCTTTCTCTTTTGTCAGAAACCTCTCCGGAAATTGCCAGATCCTCTCCAACAGAAACCTCTCCGGGAATCTTTCTCCGAAAACCCCGCAAAAAAGTTTGCGCTCCAAAAAAATTTATCCGCAAGAAAACTTCTGCCTTTCGACACGGATTTCTCGGTTCCATGCCACAGATTGCCGAAATTTCGACGTCGTTCTTCGACGTCGTTCCAGGGAGTGACACCCAGACGAAGGAACGACACCCAGGCCAACAATTTTCTCAAAAAGCCTAAAAACCAGGAGAGAAAAAAGCCGCAACAAAACACCACGACATCACGACATGAGGAAAGAGTCTACCGCTAACATGAAAGAGGTGAGTCGACCGGACGGTCGCGGAAGATGTTCGCTCTCTCGCAGGGCACACATCTTCCGAGGAAAGTCCGGACTCCACAGGGCAGAGTTGCCGGGTAACCCCCGGTCAGGGTGACCTGCGGGAAAGTGCCACAGAAAACAAACCGCTCGCGTCTTGTAAACAAGACGCGAGCAAGGGTGAAAAGGTGCGGTAAGAGCGCACCAGGACAACAGGGAACTGTTGTCGCTTGGTAAACCCCAACTCGGAGCAAGACCAAACAGAGAGAGGGCGGCCCGCCCGTTGACCTCGGGTCGGTCGCAAGAGAACGGCGGCAACACCGTTCCCAGATGGATGACCGTCGTAACAGAATCCGGCTTACAGGTCGACTCACCTTTGTTAAGATTTGTCCTATTTCCGCAGTTCTACACCGAGAAAAGCGGGAAGATCAGTATCCGCCATAGCGCAGCACAGAGCTGCTATGACGAGTAACCAAGGTAGAAAAAGTTCCCGCAAGTCCCGTCAGAACGGAACGCGCCAACTCTTGCAATTGTGGAGAAATCATCTCTTCATCTGCCTCACTCACAAGACGATGCAACGCCCGTAAATGAGCCCTGATCTCTCCGCCACGACGCACCCAGGCAGACATCGCTGCCCGATCACCACTGGCAATGGCAGTCCGCATTTCGATCTCTGCCACCATGCCTGCTGCAGTCAGCTCGAACATCCGCTCTCCTATTTCACCCTTCATATCCCACCGGACGATCCTTCCTGCTTCCTCGCCCTTGCTACGCTGATCGGCAGCCGCCTTCTGCCAATGACGCGTGCCTTCGTCTTTCGAGCGGAATAGGGCACAAGACCCAAGAACTCACAGAACCTATGCCCTGCCAGAAACGGAAAACAGGGAAAAAGCCGCAAAGGAAACAGCCCTGAAAACAGCAGCCCGCATCCGTGTTCCCGCTACAACGGCAAATCTCGGCCCAGGATTCGATGTACTGGGCATGGCCCTCGACCTCTATAACGAAGTCGAAATCAGATGGGGAGGACCATCCCAATCGCTCCTTCACTTCACAGGTCCCGGAACAGCAGAACTTCCCACCGACAGCACAAACTATGTCGCGCAAGGCGCCGAAACGACCTTCCGCCTTGCCGGACAAACACCCCCGTTCCCATACTCACTTACTGTCCGACAAAACATTCCCATCTCACGAGGATTGGGATCGAGCGCGGCCGCACTTGTCGGGGGCGCAGCAGCAGCGAACGCTCTGCTTGACGAAGCAGTCGCCCCTCTCTCTCTCGTGCAAGCTCTCACCGAAATCGAAGGGCATACCGAACAACTCGGTGCCGCTATGTTCGGAGGCCTCGTTGCAGTCGCTCTTGCACCGATCGCTCCCTCTCTGCTCGATCCCACCCCAGATCATCAAGCACCCGTGGAGACTGTTCCCGAAAAACACCCCTCCACAAAACATCGCGAAAAAGTGCTCATTCCTCTCCCTGTAGCGGAGCAGCTTCGCTTTATCCTCGCCATCCCCCACACATCTCTCGAGACAAAAAAGGCTCGCGCCTCTCTTCCCGACCAAATATCTTTCACTGATGCCGTGCAGAATATTGGCTACGAGGCAGCCCTCCTTGCCGGACTTCAACATGCCAACGCAGATCTCATAGGCGCCGGCATGCAAGACCGGCTCCACCAAGACACTCGATCGCTGCTCTTCCCCGCCGGCAGTGCCGTTTTATCGGCAGCACGCGCCCAAGGAGCCTTCGGAGCATGCTGGTCAGGTGCCGGTCCAACCATGCTCGCTATTGCTCATCACAAAGGGAAGAACGAAGAAATCGGGAAAGCGATGATCGACACCTTCGCCGCGCACAACATCACCGCAACCATGAGCATCCACCAGATGGACACACACGGCGCCGTCGTGCTCTCGCGCTCCTAACCCCGGTTTCCCCTCTCTCGCATCCCACGCGCCCACAAATGTCTTTAGAGGCGGGGGCTGCAGAGGGCTACAGAAAAACAAGCGGCAAGAAAAGCGAGAGTCACATCCCAGGCTGCCAGGAAGAAAGATTCCAGGAATTGAGCACAGCCCTTCCCTCTGCAACCAAAAACATGCTCTCCGTCGCTTCTCCCAGAAAAAAACGCCCCATTTCACGAGAAGAAAGCCGCAACACTGTCTGTGCAACAGCCTTCACAGGACCAAGATGACTCACAATCACAAGATCTGTGACCGAGACTGCAGCCGCGCGCAAAAGATGATCTGTCAGGCTTGTCAGCACTCGTTCAGCCAAGGCATGGTTGCTCTCCCCATTGGGAGGAGACAGTTTCGGATCGGCCACCCAGTCAGGAGGCCAAGAAGACACGAGAGAAGCAAAACTCGTCCCCTCAAGGTCACCATAGTCAAGCTCGATAAAACGGTCTTCGATCGAAACATCAGCATCCCACACAGCAGCAACTGTGCGCGCAGTATCGAAAGCCCGCTGCAGCGGGCTACTGACTATAAAAGGTGGAGAGGAGATCTTCTGCTCGAGTAACCGGGAAAGGGCTCGCGCTTGCTCCCAGCCACGTTCCGTCAAGGGAAGATCACGGCGTCCCACAAATTCGCCCTTGACATTGGCGCGACACTGTCCATGCCGCAGCATATGCAGCCGTCCCGAAAAGGCAAGCGGAAACACAAACTCCGAGGACATTACCTGGCTTCCCCTCTCTTCTCCTGCCTTCCTCTTCCTGCATTGCGTGCTTCAGCTTCTGCTTCGCTCCCAGCCTCTTTTTGGATCGTACAGGGAGTCTTGAATCACTCCTTTTTCGTCAACAACAGCACACCACAATGGGGACAGGTCGGAACCTCTGCTTCTTTCGTTTCAAGCAAATCTGCCCCTGCCAAACGAAGATGACAAGCCTGGCACACATTGCCTTCAAGGCGAGCCACACCAATGCCAAATTCATTACTGGAGCGGATTCGTTCGTATAAATCGAATAGCTTGACATCAAGCGTTTCCACAAGTTTTTTACGATCTTCTCGATGAAGATGCAATAGGCGTGTAGTGTTTTCTTTCTCCGCATCAAAAGCCTTTTGCATGTCATCCCGCTCAGCCTTGCTGCGCTCCAACTTCACATTCATCTCACTTAGCTCAGCGTCAAGCTCTTCAATTTCAAGCATGTACGCAAGCTCATTGTCTTCAAGGCCAGTTTGCTTACGCCGAAGCATCTCCATTTCTGCAGAAAGTGCCTGCATTTCGCGGGGGTTTGAGACCTTCCCGCTCGCCAATTTTTTTTCAATCCGGGATATCTTCGAAGCGAGTGACGACGCTTCATTTTCAAGACGGACGCAGGAGCGGTCGAGTTCTCGACGACGGGCAGAACGTTCCTCGAACTGTCCGAATAGGACTTCGTAGCGGACTTTCGCATCCTCTAAAACTGTCGCTTCAGGTAGATCGGCAAGTTTCGCAGTCAAAGAGTCGATTGCCGAATCATGCTCCTGCAACGACAAAAGTTGTGCATCAATCGACATCCGCCAACCGTACTCGTCCCAAACCCAACTCGTGAGACCCACGACAACAAACCAGCGAGGAACAGCCCCTCATCACCTCTTCTTCACCCCCTTCACCAGCTCCTCTACCCGTCATGAAGGAAACCCAACCGACAGCCCCACCAGCCGGCAAACTGCACCCGCAAAGAGTCGTTCTTTCCAGCTAGCCCACCCATAAGACTCACACAAACACAAGTGCCACTACTGGCCCAATACCCATACAAACACTGCCCCAGAGGCCCACACCAAGCAAACAGTCAAACCCACAACAACCATGGGTACACCCACGGCAACCACTTGCCAAAACTGCACCCAAAGGCACATGGGGCAAGATTTACTTCTCGCTATCTTCCCTCCAGCGATCCTTCCGGTTCCTCACCTCTACGACAAAGAGGGGCCTCGCCTCTGCGACAGAGGAACTCCGACTTGATGCAAACTAGCGTTGGATGGAACACGGGGGGTCACTATGGATCTGCTTGGAGAGCAGCTCCAGAAACGCGTCAAGACCGTCGCAGGACAAGTCCGCTTTGCCGGCCGTACAGCGGGCGTCCAACTTCCCGGAAACGCCGGGAAACAAGAACATCAAGGGTTTCCAGACCAGCCAAGGCTGCAAGCTGTTTCGCCCGCGGAACAGTAACCTGCAGATTCACATCATTGATAACAGAAGAAGACTCTTGATAACCGTCACGTAAAACAACACGCTCAAGCGCACGGTCTACCCAATAAAGTGCCCGTTGGGAGCGAGAATCAGAGAACCGACTCCACCTCCCAAAATAGAGAACAGCCGCACCACCGGGCCGCAACACCCGCGCTGTTTCCTCTAAGTAGGAAATGAGCACCTTGATCAGGCCAACATGTTGCAAGACGATAAAAGAGTAGACAGCGTCAAGAGACGCGTCCGATACAGGCAAATCCCAACCCGTGGACTGGATCAGCGAAAAATTCTTGATACCACGCTTTTCCAATTCACGAGAGACAGTCTCAGCTTTCCCGTGCACGTCAATCCCAATCGCCCTGTCAAAATGGCGCGCAGCCGCAGCCAGCAAACGCCCACCACCATATCCGATCTCCAGAACGGCCTGTGCCTTTCCGGGCAGCACAAGCGGAGCGAGATGGCACCCAACCGCCGAGCTAAAATCCCAGGCTCCTCTACGAAAGGAGTCTTCCACAGAACCAGCTTTATTGAACCAGGAGAAAAATTGTTCAGGTGAAGACTCCTCAGCTTCGGCAATTTCATCCCGGAAACCATCGATTTGCTTATGCTTGACAACCAACTTGTCAGACTGTGATCTACTCATTTCCCGCCTCCATTCGCGACGCTTCCGTGCGGGTTCATCTCTTGACTTTTCCAAGTATCCCGACAAGTCTGCAGACACAGGCAGTACTCAGCTCAGCATGTCCTCGCGGCACCCGGAGCACTCTGGCATCCTCTTGTTCCGCTGCCTACTGCTCTGCGCACCTTTGGGCGCACTTCCGGTTGCACAGCTTCCACGGCCCGCCGGAACCCAGCCATGTTAGGTCCGCCGGCCAGGGGCCACGGCCACACGCAGCACCAGAGACCAGATAAATGTCCCTAAAAATCACATCATTGTCATACGTGCCGTACGGGCAGATGCACCATACATGCCGTACGTGCCGTGCAGACAGATGCGAAAACAGCTTTGCCCCAGGCTTGCAGTCTCAGTCAAAGAGTGCAGCCGCAAACTCCTCCCTCACAGAAAAGACCGCTGAACGCGACACGAGAACGCCTCATGCTCAGAAAGAGAGAGCGTCGAGCAAAGTACCGAGAACACCTTTTTCGTGCACGGGAATTTGGTGGTAGGCCATTGCCACGGCGAGAGAAGGATCCCAGGGCGTGCCGGGCACATCAGCCGAGTCAAACCGTAAGACGCCGACTCTGTCCTGCACTGCAGTTTCATAGTCCACGGCACACATCAGAGTTGGGACTGCTCCCACTCTCGCCTGCAGGTGTCCAGCAATACGCACCCCTTCTGGATCGAAGTCACCGTGGTATCGAAGTTCTACTCCCCCGTGCACAAGCTGCCTGCACGCAGTAATCGCAGCGGTATTCGGCCAGCCCGACGTGCACACCAAGGGCGGACAGTTCATCCCAAACCGACCAAGAGCGGCGGCCACTACAGCGGGGTTCTCAACCGCCCAAACTACTTGAGGAAGCCCGGCAATGCCCTGCAGAGGTGCCTCTTGCAACTGTCCAAGCGTGAGCTGTTCCGCATCGGCAGCACGGGCAGCGGCACGTAGTTTCCAAGCCATCCGGTCATTACCGCGCACTGGCATGCCCGCCACAAGCACAGTGACTGACAGGCGATCGCATCCCACCCCGACTTGTCCCCAAAGCCGGCGCGCCTCTTCTGCACCGGCTGGAGGCGGCACACCACGCCAGGCAGCCACCGCCGCGAGTGTGTCACGGGCAAGCTTGCCCGAACCGTCGAGGCCATGCGGATCACCGGCAATCCGGCTTGCGAAAACAGGCAAAAGCTCACCTTCACCAGGAAGGGCACGCAGCACACGGAGCACCTTCTCGAAATGAGCACGGGCAATGTGCAGGTCCCCCCGCGTCAACGCAACGGTCCTCTTCGCCCAATCTACGAGGGGGCTGGGTCTGTCTCCTCTGCCTGCCCAACAAACCAGACAGTCAGCGCGTCACGTTGACGCTGCTGTTCTTTCCGGACACTTGCTGACGGCACGACCGGACCGCCAAGGCCTTCGAGTAGGTCGATAATGCCTATCTGCCAGGCTGAATCCCGCAGTATCGAGTCGAGTACAGCCAGCGACACTGACACTTTTTCGTGGCGGTGGGTACTCGCATCAAAGGTGCCGTCGAGGAGACGGCGTTCCGCCTCAGTCAAATCGGCAACATGGAAATACACCCGACCTGATGCACCGTTTTGCCAGATGATGTCAAGGAATAGCGATAGTGGCGACAACGGGCTTCGGCCAGAGTTTTCACTGCCGACACGTCCTGACGATACGAACAGTTTCCACATTTTGCGAGTTGGATGAGGTCGTTCTCAACCTGCTCCTCGGAAAGGCCGGAAACATCGAAGCCACCTCGCTCCAACTCGACCCGCACTTCTGCCGGGGTCAACCCGGTACTTGCCTCAAAACGCTCCGCACGCGTCACAAACATTCCTACAATTGCCACGTACCGCAGCGCGTTTTCGACCGTCAGGTATTTCAGCAGAGAGGCAATCCCGTCAAGCTCATCTATCTGCAGATTCCGCGTGCCATATTCGTGCGTACTTTTTCTCACACCTTCGAGAGCGCTCTCCCCAGGCTCCATAATGGCCGGCTCCTCTCCGCTACACTCCTACACTCTCCACGCTTTGCACCGTCCCCTATCCAAGCCTCCCGCAAGCCGGCACGAAACACCTGGATTCTGACTAAAAACAGCTCTCGACCGATCACACGGCTTATCCAGAACCCGCGCATAATGGAACGCGTTCCTCTCGGTCTCTTCCAAGCCCTCCCGAGCAGGAAACCCCCGTCTGACCAAACACAGACACCAAGAAGAATGCCAACAGACAGTCCCACTCCAGAATGCCATAAAAGTGTGACAAGAACAGCACGAAAGCAGAGACGCTTCCCTGCTTTTTGCTACAGGGAAAAATTTTCGGATGCCTCAAAAAGGCAAACAGAGAAAGATAGAACAAGAAAATTTCACTACGCGTGGTAAATCAAAGACACAGCAAGAAGTTTTTACGAAAAAAGAGCAGACAGGGCTGCCAAGCCAGGTTCTCCGGCTGTGGGGTTAGCCGGGTCCGGCGGTGGTGGAAGAGGGGACCAGAGGGCGGGGGGCACCGGGGGGAAGGGTGGATCGGGTGGGAGTGGGGCGGATACGGAAACTTCCGATGCGCCGTTCCCGCCGATAGTTTACCAGGTCGGGTTCGTGGAACTCTTCGATTTCAAGATCCTCATGTGCGCCTGTCATGTACTGGTTCCAGATTGCAGTTGGGAGTTGCCCTCCGAAGTAGCCTGTCATCGTGGCAGAATTTGGATTTCCTACCCAGACAGCGGTCGCAATCTGGGGAGTAAAGCCGATAAACCAGGCGTCTCTGCGATCGTTGGTGGTCCCGGTCTTGCCTGCAGCAGGGCGACCGATCCGGCCACGACGATAGGCCGTGCCCTTCTCGACCACGTCTTTCAGGATCCAGACTGCGGTGCGGGCCACGTTCTCGTTCAAAACCCGCTCGCTCACTTCTGGAGTTGCCTGGTAGATGACCTCTCCGGTCGATGTCCTTACTTCCTGAATGAGGTGGGTTTTATGACGTACTCCCTCGGCTGCGATCGTGGCATATGCCCCAGCCATTTCCAGGGGCGAAACTCCCGGGTCCAAACCACCGAGAACCACAGAAGGATATTCTCCTTGCTTGGTTTCTATCCCGAGTTTATAGGCCGTATCGAGTACAGCTCGCGCGCCGATCTGATTGACAACGTTCACGAAAACACAGTTGATTGATCGGTAGGTTCCCTCCCACAGGGTCATGGGACCCCCATGGCTCTGGACTGACTTGCCGGACAGGTCACCTTTGTAATGACAACCGCTGCTCCCATCAAAAATATCGTAAGGGGAATAACCACGTTCCAGCGCGGCAATAAGGCCGAAAGGTTTGAAGGAAGATCCTGACTGTCGTTTTCCTTGGGTTGCCAGGTTGAATTTCGTTTCCTGGAAGTTCTCGCCTCCGTACAGTGCCAGAACAGCTCCGGTACGCGCGTCGACAGATGCCAGCGCAGCTTCGCATGTATGACGCTTGCACTGGGAAGTGATCGGAGGATGGTCTTTTACTGCTTGCTCTGCCAACTCTTGCAAATCGCTGCGAAGAGTGGTCACGATCTCCAACCCACCGTAAAATACTTGGTCGTATTTTTCCTGGGAATTCCCAGGCAAGATGTTCCCGCGTAACAGTTCCATCAGCACGGTCTGAATAAAATAATCCCTGGTAGAAGCCTCAAACTGTATGTATTTTTCTGTCGGGAGATCTACTAGTTCCTGGTCTTTCAGCTCATCGCGTTGTGCCTTCGTAATCCACTGCAAAGTGTGCAGGCGATCTACGACCAAGGAACGGCGCTCCAAAGCTTTTTCCGGATGTGTATATGGTTCCCATGCCTGGGGTGAAGCGATAATGCCCGCGAGGAGAGCAGCCTCTCCGATAGTGAGCTCGCTCGCTGGTTTCCCATAGTAAAGTTGGGAAGCGGACTGCACCCCGTAAGCGCCATTCCCTAAATAGACAGTGTTCAGGTAGCGCTCCAGAATCTGTTCTTTCGGAAGGCGGCGCTCCAACCGCAAGGCCATAAATGCCTCTTGAATCTTACGTTCAAGAGTTTGATCCGCCACACCCTCCTCGTCATCAATGAAAAAATCATTTTTCACAAGCTGCTGGGTGATCGTGGACCCGCCCTGCACGGTCGTGCCGGCCTCGAAATTTGAACGGAAAGCCCGGATAATAGCTTTGGCATCAACTCCTTTGTGTTCAAAAAAGTTGTCGTCTTCTGCTGCGAGCACAGCGTCCACAATGGATTGCGGCATCTCTTCAAGCTTGATGGGTCGCCGGTTGATCTCGGCTTTGAACTCCCACACAGGCTCTTCTATATCAGCGGCATAAACTTTTGAGGGAGTCAGGATTGGGGGAAGGACCACTGGGTCAGCATCCTCATGCAAAATGAAATTTCCCGCGTTTGAAATTTCAACACCCGCAGATAAGATGCCTAAAAAAAGAACAGCGTACATCAGACCGCCAAAGGCGATCGTGCTCAGAAGAGCCACCATATTTCGACTGAGAGCGGCAATCCACCGCGGCGTGCGTCCCATGCTGCGTATCTTATCGACTCAAGTGAGACAAGATACCAGTCCGACTTATGAAATTCCTCCAAAAAAAGCCGCACTCCCTACATAGCGACCTATTTCACGTAAAACCATATTACCCACATATCGACCCAGTTCACCTATAGTCCCTACTCCACCCCTATTTCGTCCCAATTTCCAGAAAAGACTTCTTCAGGTAGGCTCTCTCTCAACTTCCACAATATCGTGACGTACCGCAAACGCAACTGCTTCCAATTTGGAGTGGACTGAGAGTTTTGAGAGGATATTCTGAATATGGGTTCTTACCGTATTTTGTGAAATATAAAGCTCTCGAGCAATTCGCTCATTCGATTTCCCGGCCACGAGCAAACGCAATACTTCTTTCTCGCGTGGTGTAAGAAAAGAAGCAAGATGTGCGCCCGTACTGAGATCGCGGCGTTTCCTGTCAGCCAGACTCCGTAAAAGATGTTTGAGCTGACCAGAAGGAATAACCGTCTCTCCACTCACCACCTTACGGATAGCAACCGCCAACTCACCCAATGCGCAATCCTTGGTGAGATAGCCGTCCACGCCCACCTCGACAGCACGTGTCAAAAACTCATTGTCCGTAGTTCCCGTAAGGATGATGGTTTTTGTGGAGATTTCGTCGGATTTCATGCGCTCCACAAGCTCTATACCGTTCAAACCCGGCATGCGAAGATCCACGACTGCAACATCTGGGCGAACAGATCGAATTTTCTCCAGCGCTGTCGCCCCATCATACGCTTCCCCCACAACCTCAATGTCTTCTTCAAGCTCAAGAAGCGTGCGCATCGCCTCAGTGAAAAGCTGCTGATTATCAACAACAAGTACACGTATACTCACGAACCCGATCCTTCGTGCACAGCGACCGTAAAACTGCTCTTGAATCTTTGGTCAATACCCATTCGATCGTCGCCGAAACCAGGCACTTAAGAAATGGGAACGAAAACGGTACCAGAGACTCGCTCTGGGGAAAAAGCAAAGGCAGCGAACATCACACGTATTGTGACAGACATCAGCAATAGCCGTCTACACATCACAATAAAAACACTGAGACCCCTCAAATCAATGAGGATATTGGTCCGAGTGACTTGAATGATTATGTCTCCTCCTGACTGACACACGCAACCAACGACCGATTGACCAGGACAAGGAGAAGGAGAAGGACGAAGAAAATGACCGCGATACCGTACGACGAAACTAGCTAATACAACAAGATACCAGCCCCACAGACGGCAGAACTCTCACGAAACACGCCTCTTCAAAACGAAAGACACGACAAACCCTCTTGATTCTTGCCTTGGCACCGCAACCATTCCACTTCCACGTTCGCCGCACTCTCTTAAGGTCACACCTTCCACGAGTGCTTCTTTTCCCATTGGACAACCCCATCAGACACTTCAGCGGACACCCCCACCGGACAGTCCCACGCGAAATCCTCTGCCTCTTCACTGCAGAAACACCGCTCCAGAACGACCCCAGCAAAACATAAATGACAGCATTCCACTACAAAGTCATTATCTCAGGAGACGTGGACTATGCCGTCTTCTCACGTCTCTCTTTTTCAGAATTTTCCGCCACAAGCACACGAAAGACTTCACGTGGCGCAGGATTCACCATCACGGTTTCCCCCACCACAAGAGTCGGGACAGTTTCGTTTCCATTGTTGGCTTTCCGTACGAGCGCTCGCGCTTTATCGTCCTGCCAAATATCGTACTTGCGCAAAGAAACTCCACGGCGACGAAGTCTCCGTTCCAGCAAGAAGCAGTACGGGCATCCGGGACGCCAATAAAAATCAACAACTCTGTCCTCTATCCCCTCTCTTTTCCTTTTGCGTGGGTTCGGCTGGTGTTTGTCAGCCTTGCGCTTCTCGGGCGAAGAGATGCGTGCACGTGTTCTCCACTTTTTCTTTTGCTGCTGCTCACCTCTCACAACACGTCCCTTTCGGAAAAATGATTGCAGAGGCTTTGCGTAGTTCCTCTACGCTTCTCTGGGAAAAGCATTTTTTTCTGCAAAAAACGCAAAAAGCCTCTGCGAAACTCGTCGAAATCCCCTTGGATCATGAAACCGAGAATCTCTTCTCATTCATCCTTCCACACAATATTCATTTTTGTCTCAAGCAAAAAAACAGATGTGCTTCATCACACACAAGAGATGACAGTACCGCACCAAATTTGGTATACATAAAAGTGTAGATTGGTATACATAAAAGTGTAGATTGGTTTTGCGGCAACACCCGCTATTGGAGTCCAATCGGTGTCCCTCTCTCATGCGCTCCTAGCGCTCGCAAAAGAACAACCACGATATCCTTACGCTATGAAATCGGCCTTCGAGGAAGTTTTCGGCGACTTCTGGCCTTTGAACTATGGCCAGGTGCATCAGTCACTAGAATCCCTCTACAAAAAAGGGATGCTAAGCGTCGATCTCGATCCAACAAAGCCCGAACGAAAGCTCTACAGCATTACACCGCAAGGTGAAACAGAACTCGACACGTGGTCTCGAGAAGGAAGCGTGAAGATTCGTCCGCTCAGAGATGAAATCTATTTGCGACTGTACTTACTCGGTCATGAGCCCACACACCAGCTCGTCGACCTATTCGAAGAGTACCGACTAGCCTACGCAAAACAGCTACGAATGCTCATGCGACGACGTGCCATTCTTCTGCAGAGAGAACAACCAGAAGAAAGGGCTGTCCCAATCCAGCGCCTTCTGATCGATGCTGCCATTGAGCACACTGAGGCAGAAGTACGATGGCTCGACAGTGTCCGAGAGGCATTTGAAAAAGTCACCGAATAGCAGCGCAGAACGAGGGGATACCTCGTCTCGCCACGACTTCAAACAGCACCTTCAGAGTTTCTCGTCTTCGTGACATGTCACTGGGACGAGAAACTCTCTTTTTTCTCCTGCAGGAACCGACTTCGACTTCGCAACTGCTCAAAATGGACGCCGTATCCGGTGCACACGCGCTATTTTCTCCACACGCTCCCACGCGATTTTTTTTCCCGCCTCATCTGTTGAAATCTCTGCTTCTTCGGCTTCACCCAACACACGCAGCGTCGTGTCCCGAATACCGTCACACTGTTGACGCACCCTCTCCGCGTTATATCCTTCCAGCTCAGCCCCCACGCTAATGATCCCGCCCGAATTCACGATAAAATCCGGCGCGTAAAGAATGCCTCTTTTCGACATTTCTACTGCCACGTCTGCTGTCACCAACTGATTATTTGCTGCACCACAAATGGTCTGAGCCTTGACCCAGTCCAGATTGTCGAGAGAAAAAACGCCCCCCAGCGCACAAGGCGCCAAAATATCGCAATCCAAAGATAAGATGTTTTTCCATCCTGTGGATTCGCAGCCGTGCTCACGCACACAGCGCTGCACGACTGCTTGATCGACGTCCGCCACCGTGACACGGCATCCTGCTTCTACCAGCAGACCAACAAGAGCAGCACCGACTTTTCCTGCACCCTGCACTGCCACATGCCGGCCATGCAGACTATCGTCTCCCCAACGCGACAGAGCGGTTGCGTGCATGCCCTGCAAAACTCCATATGCAGTCGCAGGAGAAGGGTCTCCTCCGCCACCGAAAACATCAGATACTCCAGTCACCCACTTGGTTTCCCGTCGTATCAGATCCATGTCTTCGCGGGTCGTTCCGACATCCTCCGCCGTAATATAGCGCCCCCCAAGCGCGTCCACATGCCGGCCAAACGCTCGCAACAACTCTTCTGACTTGTCAACAGCCGGGTCACCAAAAATGACGGCCTTTCCTCCGCCAAGGTCTAATCCTGCAGCAGAGGCCTTCAACGTCATTCCCTCAGCAAGGCGTAATACATCTATCACAGCCTCTCGCTCAGTCTGGTATGGGCGAAAACGGCATCCACCGAGCGACGGCCCAAGCACCGTGGAGTGCACAGCAATGATTGCACGCAGACCCACACTCGGGTCATGGCAAAAAACAAGCTGTTCATGCCCTTTTTCGCCCATCAAATGAAAATACATTGAGCATACCTCTCGAACAGCACTCGCACCCTCAATGCCATCCTCACGCTGTTGCCTTTGCGTGCATTTTGTTGCGTCTACTTTCCCATCGCGCATTGACCGTCACCGTACAGCTTCCCATCAGGAGCTTCCCAATGGCATTTCGGCGTGAGCCCATCTTCGAACAGCACATTAAAGCGTGCGCGGACACGGTGAATCTCCCGCGCTCAAACGCGGTTTCCTCTCCCATTTCTGCAAGACAGCAGCAAGCTCCACTGTCGTATAGGGTTTTGAAATGTGATCATCCATCCCCATGGCATAACAATGAGCAATTTCTTCAGAACCAGCATCTGCCGTCATCGCAATGATCGGTAAGCGCTTCCTCTCTTCCCGCTCTCGATAACGCCGCGCAGCCTCCAGCCCATCCATAACCGGCATATGACAATCCATGAAGACAAGATCGATGAGGGTCTCGTCCTGATGAGACAAAATATCAAGGGCCTCTACGCCATTTCCAGCTGTTTGCACCAGACAACCAAACCGCTCCAAATGGGCGATTGCCAGTCGCAAATTCACCGGGTTATCCTCCACAACCAAAATGCGAAGACCCGGGAAACGGGCATCTTTCTTATTCGACATAGAAAACGAAGAGGCTTCTACTTCTTCTGGAAACAGTTCGGCCTTCCGCAATGGAAACCATGCCTCGACACGTGTTCCACCTTCGGCGCTCTCCCCGATAGAAATATCTCCCCGCGCCTGTCGAAGCAAACCCCGCACAATCGCCAAACCAAGCCCTATCCCGCCATGTCGACGTGTCGCCGACCCATCCAACTGCACAAAAGGCTCTAACACCTCAGAACGACTAGCAACAGGAATACCAGGACCAGTATCTTCTACAAGAATACACAGCTTTTCCGTCTGGCCTTCCACACCCTCCGCGTCCTTTTCCGTATCCCCCCCGGACTCTCCAGGCACGACATCGACATTGACCCGCACTCCCCCAGTCTCCACGAATTTCACTGCATTCCCTATAAGGTGCGACACGATCGTGCGACATCGAGCAGGATCACCCAACACAGCAGCGGGCACTGAAGGGTCGACGCGCGTCGAAAAAGACAGTCCCTTTTCATGCGCAATATCAAGGTAGGGCGCAATGGATTCCGAGACTATCTCCCGCATCGAAAACGGGATGCTTTCAAGATGGAACATTCCCGCCTCCAATTTCGAATAGTCCAAAATATCAGTGATGATACTGAGTAGGGAACGTCCCCCCGCGTGCACCGCCTCCACAAGTTCTCGCTGCTCTTCTTCGAGAGGCACTTCAAGTAGAAGCTCCGCCATCCCCAATATCCCCCCCATTGGAGTGCGGATTTCATGGCTCATGTTTGCAAGAAACTCACTCTTTGTCGCGGACGCCCGCATTGCCTCATCCCGAGCGGAGGCCAGTTCGTCAAGTTGCTCTCTGATCGTGGCTTCAATTCTTTCAAGCGCAATAACTTGGTGGTCCACAGAACGCCGTGCCGCAACCCCCACAGAGACAACAACGAAGAGAAAAACAAAAGTACCCCACACGGTGAACACAACATCGATGCCCTCTCGCTCCTGTGCTGCAGGAAAGAGAATATGTGTAGAGGTAAGCATGACAAAGGCCGCTACTCCCCAGGCCATCCCGGAACGTACTCCCAAAAGATGGACTGCCAAGCCAGGAACAAGCACCAAATTCCAGATCGCCATGGAATACTGTCGATCGTACCCAACTATGAGAAAACTCAGCGTAAGAAGCGCAGCTCCCGGAAAAATGTGTCCAACAAATCTGAGATTCCGCAGATGACACACCCCCCAGCGCAACCCCATCAAAAACAGCGTCACGCTTCCAACCAAACCAACTGCATACATATCTGAAATAAATGCAAAGAACAAAAGGTTAGAGAGGACAATCGGCACAAGCACCAGTAGGTAGCCGTTGATAAGACGGGCCAAAGCCACATCATCGGCATCTTCTCGATCAGTACCCCCATTGAGAAAAGACTCGAGGGTACTTCGCCAGCGGCTTGTCCGCCAGTCGGACAACAAAAAAAACCCGGACCTCCCATCCCTTCTTTTCCTGTTTTCTTCCCCTCTCTTCGCCGAGGAAAGTAGGTTTTGCACGCTCACCGATCAATTTCCCGCGTAACGAACACGTCCCCAGAAAATGTCCTTTCCCCAGAGTTTTCTCCCTGGAACTCACTTTCCTTCTCTACAGCACCCTCTCCCACGAAGCCTTCCGAACTCGCATGTTCTTGATGTTTGTTCTCCTCGTCTTTTTTACGCCCTTGAGATCCTGACCCAGGCCCCAAGAAAGAAAAAACAGCCGAACGGCGCGGTCGCCAGTGCTCCAATACCAACCGGAGCTGCGCACATGTATAAGGCTTGGCAAGATGATCGTCCATTCCTGCCGCCCGGCAAAGTTCCAGGTCTTGCGCCATGACATTCGCTGTCATCGCAATAATCGACACAGGATTCCTCCCGAGCACAATTTCTTGATGGCGGATGCCACGCGTCGCTTCAAACCCGTCCATCACCGGCATCTGGCAATCCATCAAGATAAGATCCACTTTTCCCCCTTCACGTTGAAACACTTCGAGTGCTTCAGCACCGTTATTGGCGGAAACCACAGCACATCCCAACTTCGACAATTGCGCCAAAGCAATTCTTCGATTCACCTGGTTGTCCTCCACAACCATCACAAAAAGGTCCAGCTCCTTTTCGCCATTGTCTCCGGGATCCACGACGTCGCCAGGTTCGAGAAGCACTCGGTCCAAGCGCGTCCGCACTGCTCTCATAATTAAGTCGCGCATTATGCCGGCGGAAACAGGCAATGAAAGTGTTCCTGCCACATCATTACGATCCCGCTCATCTGTTTCATCAAGCCGGGGACCACTTTCCAAAAGCAATACAACAGGCCTGCCGAAACGCGCCGGCACATCCGATACTTGTTTCGCAATAGCCAGCCCATTTTGACCAGGAAGGTGCGCAGCCAGAAGAGCAAGTGGAAACTGATCTCCGGTTTGGCAAAAATCCGCAAGCATCAGCAGTGCCGACTCCCCGTCGGCACTCTCTTCTACCTCCATACCCCACGAGCGAAGATGACGCCCAAGGAGATTCCTCGTCAGGGAGTCCGCATGTGCCACGATCGCTCGACGCCCGACAAGACAATCAGGACCGTCACCGGCGTCTTCTTTGACGGTATACCCCGAAGGAGTAACTTCAAAAGGAAGCTCAAACCAAAAAGTGGCACCCTTTCCCGCCATACTTTCCACACCGATCACGCCACCCATCAGATCCGTAAGCTGCCGGCAAATCGCCAAACCAAGCCCAGTTCCCCCATGAGAACGCGATACACTCTCATTCGCCTGTACATAAGGGCGAAAGACAGATACCTGCTGCTCTGGAGACAGGCCAACACCCGTGTCGACCACCTCAAAACGCGCCCAAAACACTCCCTCTTCCCTCTGTCCTTTTCTCCGAGCTTCTCGCGCACAGATCGTGACACCACCCCGACCGGTAAACTTCACGGCATTACTCACAAGGTTCGCCAAAATCTGACGCAAGCGCACAGGATCGCCCGCCACGATTTCAGGGACATGCGCCAACACCTTGCATTCCAAAAAAATGCACTTCTCCCGCGCTTTCCCTTCAAAAAGACGTCGGACATCCCACACTGTATCTTGCAAGCGAAAGTCAACATTATCGATATCAATCCGGCCATTTTCAATCTTTGATAAATCGATAATGTCGTTGACAACCCGCAAAAGAGACTCGCCACTCGACTGGATTGACTGCACATATCGATGACAAATAGAGGTGAGTTTATGGTCTAGTAAAAGTTCCGACATACCGAGCACAGCATTCAAAGGAGTGCGAATTTCATGACTCACATTACTCAAGAATTCGTCTTTGCGACGCGAGGCTGCCACCGCCAAATCACGTGCTTTTTCGAGTTCGTGACCGTGTCGCTCAATCACCATTTTGCTCTCGCGGACTTCACGAATATGCTGTACAGCCTCACTTTTTGCCATAAGCATTTCCATGGTAACCATAAAAAAGAAACACCCATGCAAGAAGTACAAAGTGAAAGCATCGGGGGGGAGCTTCACAGTAGACAAGCCGCTCAAGTAAAACATTGCACCGAGAGTAGACTGCATTAAAGACGTCATAAAAGCCCAGAACAATGCGGGACGTACTCCAATAAGAACAACCGCTACAATGGGCAACACAGTAAACAGGGGAAGGATGTAGCGCCACGAATAACCATAAAAGACCGTGAGAATGAGCAAACAAGTCGCCCCAATCCCCAGGACAATGTGCGCACGCATCTCCGGATGCTGATTCCGTAGGGAAAAAGGAAAATACGGGAGAAAAAACGAAACAGCCCCAAGCATTATTGCAACAATAAATCCGCCTCGCGCCAAATAATACAAAGCAACAGAGGCAGCAAACGGAATGAGCGTCAGAACAATCTTGTTGGCATTCACCACCATCTGAGCCGTTTCAGCAGGCAGCCCAGACGTTCCACGCTCGACATATCCTCGATAAATTTTCTCTGCGCGTTCTTTCCAGATCAGCCGCCGCGTTCTCCCATTCACTTCCCCCTGATCGGCCCTGAAAAAGCAGGCATAACGCTCTGGACAAACACATTTTTCTCAGGCCTTTCTCGTCTCCCGGCTCTCTTGGCTTCTTTGGCTCTCTTGACACAACACCCCACATCAAAAAAGTGCGCAATGCCAAAAAAAAGAAACAGCGAAGATACTCTGTTGCGCTTACACGCATCTACCTGCATTTACCACGTCATACAGCTCGATCACGCAGTTGCTTTCGACTTGTTCTCAGTGCTTTTTCTGCGCCATCGTCCGCGCTCTTCGTCCCCACTCTTCCTCCGGAGAGTCGACTTTTCCACACAGCACTCTTTTAAGAAAAGACAGTTTCAGAGTGGCCCAAGAACACGGTACCGTCAGCCTCACATACCTTCCATGACGGTCAGGAAACGGTTATTTTCCTCGGCTTCCCCCACAGTGACACGCAAGGCATCGGGTCCCATTGCGCGTACAAGGACACCTGCTGCCTCACAGGCCTGCACACACGATTCCGCACGACCTGGAAGCGGCACCCAAAGAAAGTTCGCCTGAGAAACTGGCGTCTCCACCTCGATTTCTTTCCGAATCCGTTCGCGTTCATACGCCACATCGTTGACATGCATCCTCAGCTCATCAGGTGCTGCAAGAGCAGCCAACGCAGCACTTTGTGCAACAGCGTTCGGCGTAAAGGGAAGACGGGTCTTTTGCAGGATGGCTATCGTGGCAGGGTGCCCGATTCCGTATCCCACTCTCAAACCGGCGAGTCCGTAAGCCTTTGAAAAAGTACGCAGGACCAGCAGGTTGGGGTGGTCTGCAAGGAAATCCAATCCGCCGGCAAATCCTTCCCCCACCACATATTCGCCATAGGCTTCATCGAGTACCACAAGAATATCTTCAGGAATGCCCGCGAGGAATGCCGCAAGCTCCCCTGGGTATATTGCTGTACTCGTTGGGTTGTTCGGCGTGCAAAGAAAGACCACACGCGTTTTGGGTCCGACTCGCTCTGCCACAGCCGAGAGGTCTTGTTCCCAACCGGAAAGAGGAACAGATATTCCCTTTCCTCCCACAAGATCTGCCAAAAGTGGGTACAACACAAAAGACGGCCAAGGGTACACGACTTCGGTTCCAGCATCGACAGTAGCCAAAACGCAGGTCAGAAGGAGTTCGGATGATCCCGCACCTGCAATAACCTGATCAGTTCCCACGCCGTAGTGTTTTGCCAGCGCAGTACACAAGGCCATCGCATCATTGTCCGGGTAACGGTGCGCGGTACTTGCCGCCGCCACGATCGCAGCCTGCACATGAGCAGACGGCCCATGCGCACGTTCATTTGATGCCAGTCTCGCGGCGGTGACAGCGAAACCCTGGGCTTTCCCAGGAACATAGGGGCGAAGACGGTCAAGAGTTTGGCGCTTTCGGATCATGCCGGGATACTAGGTTTCCAGCCCACGCTGTGCATGCCAGTGCACAAAGACCAAACAAAATCTCGACCAATGACTGTCCTCTCCTCCTCTCTCGGCTGCGTGCATCGAACGAGCAGGCAGGAGCAAGACCTCGCCTTTCTCCAACATCCTGTTCAGAAAAATCTCTCCGGCTACTCCCTTCTCCCTCTCTTTTTTCAACTCTTCGAGACATCTCCGCAAAAATATGAGGGCTGTCCACAGCATGCCTGCTCGCTTTTCTCCTAGAGGACCTAGGTATGCTGGACAAAAGCCCAGATCGGCAAGGGGGGCAATTGTGCGATTCGGTATTTTTCTGGCACCTTTCCATGCGGCGCTCACAAATCCAACGCTCGCGCTGGAACGAGATCTTGATCTCATACAGCATCTCGACAAACTCGGTTTTGACGAGGCTTGGATCGGGGAACATCACTCTGCCGGGGTAGAAGTCATCGCCTCACCAGAGGTATTCATAGCGGCAGCCGCAGAACGAACCCGCCATATCAAACTAGGAACGGGAGTGACTTCTCTCCCCTTCCATCACCCGCTCATCTTGGCAGACCGGACGGTCCTGCTCGACCATCTCACACGTGGTCGTTTCATGTTGGGCTGTGGTCCCGGTTCGCTTCCTTCCGACGCTGTAATGATGGGCATCGAACCGGTCACGCAACGACCGCGCATGGAGGAATCCCTCAACGCCATCACACGCCTCCTTGCAGGTGAAACCGTCACAATGAAAACGGACTGGTTCACACTGCAAGACGCGCGCCTGCACATCCTTCCTTATTCCAAGCCCTGCTTCGAGATCGCCACAGCCGCCATGATCTCTCCGTCCGGCCCCCGCGCAGCGGGCCGCTTTGGCACTTCCCTCCTCTCCATCTCCGCAAGTTCCCAAGGCGGTTTCAACGCTCTTGCGTCAGCCTGGGAGATTTGCGAAAAAAAAGCTGCCGAATATGGACGCTCTGTGAACCGGGAAAACTGGCGTCTCGTCGCGCCAATGCACCTGGCAGAAACAGAAGAAAAAGCACGAGAGCAGGTGCTCTACGGAATCCACGGCTGGGTCGAGTACTTCTCAAAAGTCGCAGCTCTCCCGCTTGCGCCCGCAACAGACGACCCAAATGACCTGGTAGACACCATAGTGGGGTCCGGTTTGGCCGTTGTCGGCACACCTGATCAAGCCATAGAACAAATCGAACGGCTCAAAAAACAGTCGGGCGGCTTCGGCTCCTTCCTCATCATGGCGCACGACTGGGCACGCCCGGAGGAAACTCACAAAAGTTACGAGCTCTTCTCACAAGAGGTCATGCCTCACTTCCAAGGATCGACCAGCAGCTTGCGGCGATCCTGGGACTATGTGACAGGCAACCGCGCGGCAAATATGGAAAAAGCCGGCAAGGCTGTGATGAACGCCATCAGCATGCACGCGCAGGAGCAAGCGGAAAAAAACGCCAAGTAGCCATACAGCGGCAAATCACACGAAAGCCCGCGCAGAACACACACGCAAAAAGGACGCAGGGAAAGCCATCTCTTCTCCGCTTCGCCACGGCAATCTTTGCCGCGCTTTCCGGCGAACTCGCGTGTGCGCAAAACCTCATCCCACAACAAAAACCAAAAGAACAGGGACATAGGACACATGTTTCAAGTCCTGTGCCCCTGCACGCGACACACGCCTTCTCTGCTTTCCCTATTCCAGCGACATAAAAACAATGAGGGAAAGAAACGACAGGGAAAGGGAAAACACCTGGGAAAATCAGGAAAAAACCCAACAGCGGACAATCAACAGAGAGAAAATTTCTGCGAGACAGACAAACCCACAACACCAGACGGTGCCTTCCAAGCCCCTGACAGTGCACAGATCCGGTCCGGCCATCCCGGTGAAAGCCTCAGTGGGCACAGGCACAGAAAACTGACCACAAGAAAACACGCTACATAGGGCCAGAAACAAACATCTCAGGGTCGACGTCTTCGCGCGGCTCTTCTTCGGAGGAAGACAGCCTTCGTTTCTCTCTCCCCTCAGACGCGCGGGATTGGCGCCTCAAGGAAAAAAGCACCATCATGCCGACTGCAAGCGCAAACGCTTTTCCTGACTTGGCGTCCGCGACACAAGAACAAAGGGCAAGGATCATCTGCGTCATTGCCAACTTTCTCCTTTCTGCGCTTACGTGTGCCCGCGGGTAATACTCTACTGACCCGGCATTGGTTTCCCGCGATTGCCAGAACAGTAGACGCCGAAAACTCTGCGCGCCACTTGAAAAACGCCCGCACAGGGACTCTCACGACAAGCTTGCCAGGCAAAAAAGCAAGAAAATAAACATCTGCCTTTTAAAAGACGAGAAATCCGAGCAAGCCAAGCAGAAGTGCTCCGGTGCTCCACGCGAGCGCAGACCAAAAAGCCGAACGCGGTGCCGGGCACACCAGCAACAGATCGCCCTGGACCGCAGCAGGATCTTGCGACGGTTTTTTCTTTCCGGCTTGCTTCCTCCCGATCTTGGCGTCGTGCTTTCGACCTTTCTTCAGACCGTTGAGAAAGTTTGTTACCCCTTGTGCCGGCACATATCCTGGACGTTTTGTCTGGGCCGCGCCTCTGCCCTTTCTCGTGACCAGGTTCTTCTCCCCTGGGTCAACGTAGACAAGACGCTGATCAACCAAGTTTGTTTGTACCACGATTCCTGCCGAGGCATCGTCGGCATTATTGGCATTATCCACGATGTCGAGCGCGTTCTCGCGTTGCACGACACGAGAACGACCCCGATGGAAATGTCCTGAGTACGGCAACACAGGAACTGAGCCAGATTGATGAGGGGTCGAAACTCCAGTCTGGTGGGAAAAAGGGGATGGTTCCTTGATCTGGGATACTTCGTCGTCAAGCGACACAGCCACATAACACCAGACAACAGGATTGGTGCAGGTAGGACATCGACCTTCCTCTGCCGACGACAACCATGACTTACACACCGCGCACAGACGATTCATAGGCCTGCCTCCATTTGCAGAACGTTCCTCTCTGTTCTTGGTGTTCACACTTCACATCAGGAATAGCTCGGGATCATATGCCGAGATAACTTCTTCATACAAGATTTTCCAGTTCCGGTGGCCAATCCTCCCTCAATTCTCTACAACATGCCACGCGGCCCGTTTATTTGCTGACCAAAGTCGAAAAAATAGCCATTCTCCCCGACAACAAGCCAGCAAAATCGCCTAAAAATATCTACATACCTCTCATACCCACGCACGCACCCTCGTCCCCGGCATCTCACACGTTCGCTATAACAAAATCTCCGAAAAGCCACCTTTCCCGAGAGAGAGCAGGTTTGCACGCGGAGTCCTTCTCCCCGGCTCGCCTTGATCTTCTGCTTGCGCTGCCGATCATCCCTCAAGAAACAGACCCCGGAGAACAGAGGCTCGAAGGAACAGACCCTCGTATCTGTCCCTGTGCACACACACTCAGGATCGAGGAGAGCAGCACCTCGCCAGAAATCACCATCAAGCAGGCCTTTCGCTCCAGGTACCGCGAGAAAAACATTCAGGAATGCGCTCCGAGGAGAAAGATGACCGTCGACACCCTCGTAGAGGAAACCCAACAGGCGCTTCATCTCGCGCACCAACTTGAGCAAAACCTCGCGAAAGTAATGCATGACAAAACCCGAGAAATCCGGCTCGCACTTATCGCCCTTTTCACAGGTGGCCACCTTTTAATAGAAGACGTTCCCGGCATGGGAAAAACACTCCTTGCGAAAAGCCTTGCCCAGTCAATTCACGGCACTTTTCAGCGTGTACAGGGAACTCCTGACCTCCTTCCCAGCGATATCACAGGAGTGTCGGTCTTTCAGCTTGACACGTCCCTCTGGGAATTCCGCCCAGGGCCGATCTTCGCCAATGTCCTGATCATCGACGAAATAAACCGCGCCACACCGCGCGCCCAAGCTGCCCTCCTCGAAGCAATGGCAGAGGGACAAGTCACAGTGGATGGCACCACGCAAGTTTTACCTGATCCCTTTTTTGTCGTGGCAACACAAAACCCTCATGAACATCACGGCACCTTTCCCCTGGTCGAAGGGCAAAAAGACCGTTTTGCCCTGTCGACTGGCCTCGGCTATCCGACCCGCCAAAACGAACGGGCACTCCTCCTTGGACAAGGCGGCATCCGTGCCTTCGTCGACCTTGCCCCCGTTGTCACCCTCGCCGGCATCCAACAGGTCACAACATCAGTACGCCAGATTTATGCAAAAGAAGAAATCGTGAACTATGTGCTCGACGTCACGACAGCGACACGCGCACATCCTGACATACAGGTAGGAGCGAGTCCTCGCGCCAGCCTCGATCTGCTCCACAGCAGCCAAGCCCACGCCTTGCTTGCCGGACGATCCTATGTCACTCCGGCAGACGTTCAGGCAGTGGCAACAGCAGTCCTTGCACACCGCATCATTCTCCGCAACAACGCAGCCCACACACAGAATTTCGAAGAGGCCCGAGAGATTGTGACGCTCCTCCTCTCAAGCCTCACCGTGCCCAGGAAATGAGCGTTATGCCGAGCAGGCTTCCCCGTACACACACGGCAAATGCCCGCATACCAGCATCGCGGACAGTAGATATCGACAAGACAGAGCAAACAGGAGATGGAGGGCAACCCGACCGGGCAACCCGCTCTTTTTTTTGGACTTCCAGAGTCTCGCGATCTTCTCCGCAAGCCTCGCCACACAGCCTGCGATACCACCCCGTTCAACCCTTTTATGCGACTTTCCTTCTCGCCGGCCTTGTCACGACCTTCTTCTTTATTGCCCAAACGACCGGATCAGGATGGGCCACCATCATGGTGGCCGGCCTCACCGCAACTATTGTCCTCGGTGTCATCTCCCCACTCACTGCTTTACACAAGCTGTCTCTCACAATCAACGCCCCTCCCGACAGCGCTGTCGGCGAAGCAATCTCCCTCGACATATCGCTCACAGGCCCTGCAAGCGGCATATTCTTTCGCGTCTCCGGACCATGGAAAAGCGCAAAAGAAACAAAGAGCGACGCACACACCGAGACAGACAGCTCCACAGAAAATACGCAATCCTCACCGCATGTCGGCAACACATACCAGCACTTCCAACTGCAAAAAACCCGCTGTAAACCGCAGGTCACCGCGGGAGACAACCACCCCGCCAAGCAAGGCAGGAAACCGACAACTGCCAAAACAGCGTCACCATCATCGCCAAAAAACGCCACACTCCTCGCAGGAAGAGGCGCCTGGTTTCGTCGCACCACAGCTTCCGCCCTGCACGAGAAAAGCAGCTGGACGGCAACCCCCGTGCCCGCCACCGGCACAATCATCCTGATTCCACAAGCCCGCGGCATCCTGCAATCCATCGCAATTGAAGCACGTTGCGGCACCCCGCTCGGCCTCTTCCACTGGTCCCGCCGGCTCACGATCGAGCTCCCACGCCCACTGTATGTAGGCCCTGCCCCCGCTCCTGACACCGGCACGCCCATCCTCACGGGAGGAAGCAGCGCCGTGACCCTACAGACGGCCTCCGATCTCTCGGAAAATCCCGCGCAGACCCGCGGTCTGCGCCGCTATCAGCCTGGAGACCCGCTCAAACAAGTACATTGGGCGGCAACTGCACGCTGGAATGACATCATGGTGCGGGAATTCGACACTCCCGCGAGAGCAACGACTGTTCTCCTCGTGCAACTCCCACCAGATGACCCTGCCAAAGCCGAACAAATCGCCTCTCACGCGGCAGGAGTCGCGCTCGCCTGTTTGCGCAACAAAATTTCCCCACTTCTCGTCACAAGAGAAGCGAACGGCCCGAAATCAGAAATTGTCCATGACCAGTCAGCCCTGAACCGGCGCCTCGCAGCAGCGCTACCCGGCCCACTACCCGAAGCCCCTCCCCACGCACCAACCATGTTCATACTGGGCCAAGAACAAGGACCCAAGAAAAACCACGCAGAGATCCGCACAGGCCCGGGATGAGGACCGACCCCAACGCCGGAAAGACACCGACACGCCTGCTCACCTACCTCCGCAAAGTAAACCGGGCACATCCACCAGAGGAATCGGTTCTCTTACGTATCGCCGTTCTGGTAGCGGCGCTCAGCGCGGTAAGCGCTCTCGCGCGTTCTGCCCTCGGAGATCCTTTTCTCGGAGGAGTAGCCCTTCTGGGCATCCCGCTGGGTTTTTTATATTCCTACCGCGTCCGTTCCAAAGACCCCTTTGTTCGAAAAATACTTCTCTCTGGCCTCGTCCTCTGGGTTTTTGGGCGTTTTCTTGATACTCTCTTGCAGGTCGACGCGGAAAATCCCGCCAACATACAACTTCCCCTCGCGGAACTCTTCCTCTGGGTACAGCTCCTTCACTCTTTTGATGTGCCCTCACGACGAGACCTGCTTTTTTCCCTTTTATCAAGCCTTATCCTGATAACCGTGTCAGGCACTTTTGCCATCACGACTGACCACGGGATTTTCCTGCTTTTTTGGGGATACGCGAGCCTCGCTGCGCTCATGCTGATCGAGCAAAGCAAACTCCAAGAAATCCCCCAACTACAACAAGACAAAACTCCGCAACCAACAACCCAAGTAACAAGACAAGGCTCGGATCTCCTCTCCGAGCGCCTTCGCAAGCTTCTCCGCCGGCCCCTGCAACATTCCCCGCACGAAACTGCAGCCCACAGGTTTCACTTCACCACAGGAAAAAATCTGGCCCGCATGAGCATCGCCCTCGTTGCCTGCGGGCTCCTGATTTTTCTCTTTCTCCCTTCCGCCAGACAATCCACCTCTTTCCCACTGAGCTTCCCCTCCCAACTCACAAACCGCATCGCTGTCGGGATTCCAGGAGGACTGAGCAATCCCTCTCTTGGCAATGCCGACCCCTCAGGGAACAACCGGGGAAACCGCGCTGCCTCCGGATACTTCGGTTTCTCCGAGCAGCTCGATACCGGCCTGCGTGGACGCCCGGACAACTCACTGGTGATGCGCGTACGGGCACCCGGACCTGCCTTCTGGCGCGGCCAAACCTTCGATAACTGGGACGGACGTTTGTGGCAAACCTCGGACAGCACGCCCCGTCCCATACGTGGCCCAGCCCCTCTACCCCTCCCCACTTCCCCTTATCAACACCTCATGGACAATGCAAAGTTTGGCGCTCTCCCTCGCAAGGACTTGCCGGACAAAACCTTCGCCCAAGAACTTTCCGCCACACAAAAAACTGCAAACCAAGACTTTACCCAGACCTTCTATCTCGAAGCCCCAGGACCAAACATCATCTTCGGGGCATACGTCCCTGACCGGCTCTACTTTCCCGATCAAGGAATCTTCCAGCTTCCCGACGGTACGCTCCTTGCCGGAGTACAGCTCGACACAGACACGGTCTACACCGTTATCAGCAAGCGCCCCCACGTCACCCCAGAGCTGCTCCGCCGCGCAGAAAAACACGTGCAAGACCTCCCTTCTGCCACCCAAAATCAGGGCCTTCTTCGCCTCTACACCCAGTACACCCAACTTCCTCCCAGCACACCTCAGCGAGTACGCGACCTTGCCGCTCACATCACACAACACGCGCTGACCACTTATGACAAAGTGCTGATGTTGCAAGCATGGATGGCACGCAACACTCGGTATTCCCTCGATATCCCACCTTTGCCAGACGGGGCAGACGCCGTCGACACCTTCTTATTTGAAGAACAAGTCGGTTTTTGCGAGCAAATCGGCACAAGCCTCGTGGTAATGCTGCGCGCACTCGGTATTCCTGCTCGCCTCGTCGTGGGCTACACACCCGGCGAACACAACCCCTTCACCGGCATGTTCGAGGTGAAGGCAAGTGATGCCCACGCATGGGCAGAAGTTTACTTTCCCGGAATAGGGTGGCAGGGCTTCGACCCGACAGCAGAAGTACCACTTTCAGGCGAGGCCACTTCTTTTCGCGTGCTGCGAGACCTCGCCACTTATCTGGGAAAACGCCGGCGAGGTGCCATTGGAGGAGTCAGCCTTCTCGTTTTCGCTTGGTGCAGCATCACCATCTGGCAACGCACACGTGCCACACGACGCGCGCAACAGGCATTTCTGGCTGCCTCCTGGCACCAGCAGGCACTCTCGCGTCTCGAAGAAGCCGGAACACGCGCGGGCACACCCCGCTTCTCCGCAGAAACTGTACCCGCGTATCTCGAACGACTTGCCGATTTCACCTCTGTCGCAGCTTCCGGAAAAACGGAAAAACAATCCCTCTCCTCCGAGGTGCAGGCACCCACTGCAAGCCTTCTCCGACACAGCACACCAGGCCCCCACACAAAAACAGCACAAAAAACAGCAGCAGACAAAACTGTAAACCCCGTCAAAGAAACAGCCGCGATACTCGAAGAATCCGCATTCTCTCCCCACGGTTTCCAGGGCATCTCCCCAGCACGTCGCGCCACAGCCGAACGCACCATCACCCGGCTGCTCTCCCTGCTCGACAAGCCAAAAGACAGCGCAGCCAAGGGAACAAGTAAAAAAACCACGAGCGCGCACAAGAAATAACTCGGTATATATTTGCAGCGCGCCTCGCGACTTCTCTTTTTTGCGCGTGCCTCTGCTCTCTCAGCAGAGCCGGGCTTGTCCTGTGCTTCCACGACTCGCAGAAAAACAGGCATACTGCAAGAGAGCAAGCGTTTCCCCAAAACAGGGCAATCGCTCGCACGCCCGGCACCGACAAGCGCTGATTCGGGCCAGGTGAACACAAGGGGGGCACCATGACCGCAGGGGCAAACGAAGCATACGATGAATTCGGCCTCTTCCATGAGAATGCCGTTGAGGTAGGTCTACCCTATGAGAAACCGCCTGTTGTGAAACGCTGCTCGTTTCCTGTGGGAGAGGGACGCCACCTCAGTGGTTTGGTCTGGGGGGAAACACCTCCCGAGTTCGTCTTCCTGCACGGCGGTGGACAAAATGCCCATACATGGGATACTTTGGCTCTCGCGCTCGACCGTCCTCTTCTTGCGCTTGATCTCCCAGGACACGGCCACTCCGACTGGAAAGACGACGGGAACTATCGACCAAACGTCCTGGAAGCAGATGTCGCCGTGGCAATTGCAGCCGCAGCACCCACCGCCAAGGCTGTCGTGGGCATGTCGTTAGGGGGCATGACCGCGATTTCTCTCGCCGTGTCCCATCCTGAGCTGGTTCGCAAACTCGTTGTGATCGACATATCGCCCGGCGTAAACCCAGAAAAAGCAAAGTCTGTCATCAACTTCTTGCGTGGTCCCGAGACCTTTACTTCTTTCGACGAGATTCTGGATCGTACCGTACAATTCAATCCGCAGCGCTCCGTCTCGTCCCTGCGCCGCGGCATCCTCCACAACGCCTATGCCCTCCCGGATGGAACATGGACCTGGCGATACGACCGCCGCCGCCCCGAAACATCTCCTCGACAGGCCAAAACCCAAGAAATCCCACCAAATCCAGCGAGTCCTCCGGACAGTCCTTCTCTCGAAGACATGATAACCTGGGACGACATCGCCGCGACCTGCATGCCCTTCCTCTTTGTCAAAGGCGGCGCCTCTCCCATGGTCGACGCAGACGACCTCGCAGCGCTGCACAAGTCCCGTCCCGACCTACAAATCAGAACCATCGAAGGCGCCGGACATAGCGTGCAAGGTGACCGTCCCCGCGAACTCGCCGGCCTCATTGCCGCATTTTCCGACAGCACAACCCGCATGCATCCTGCCACCTCACAAGAAATCGATAAGAAACTCTCTCGGTGAAACTTTCACCCGACTTCCCCGCTTATTCACCATTCCCCCCAGAAAGAACAATACGCCCGGGACATCGAACACGACAGCGAACAGGCAAACTTCTCAAAACCCTCTTTTGTACCATAAGTCATGACTAATAGTCATTCTCCGTAGATTACGGAAAATATACACGCTTCTTTTAAAGAGGAAACATCAAAAAAATAGCGGAGCTCTTTCAACGAAAAGAAAGACAAAAAAGCTATGGACACTACTTCATCAAGCCATCCGGACCGATCCGAGAAGAGAAAGAACAAGACAAAAAAAACAGATCTCGTAAACGCCCGGATAAAAAATATTGTTGACCGGCTTATCTCACAAACAAACATTCCTTTTTCCAGGAAATACACTCCTATTGATTCTCCTCCCAAATGAAGGAATCGGCCGCCTCCATTGCCAGACCTCTTGCCTCCCACCAGCAAAAACAGAAACTCCGCTGTCTTCACCACCTCCAATCCGCGCAGCAGTAAAGACAACGGAACCCCACAGCAGAAGCAGAAAAAAGGGACCATGCAGCTTTCCCAGCCCCTCGAATACCCCCTAACCTACCCAAATAAGCTCCTCAGGCCTTCCAAGCATCCCAGTGAATCACGCGGTCCGCGTCACGACGCGGGGCAGGCTTAAAATCAGTGCCTTTTGTGTGGGCGACAGGGAGTAAGCCTGCTTGCATCACCTTGGCAAAGGGAATGCCCAAAACCTCTGCAGCTTTCTCCTCTTCCATTAGATGGAGAGTTGTTAAACATGTACCGAGACCACGCGCGCGAGCTGCCAGCATAAAGTTCCAGACGGCTGGATAAATAGACCCCCATGTCGAGGCCTGCACCCACGCGGGACTTCCGTCAGTGCGACCAAAAATACACGGGACCAGCAAAACAGGTGCCTCGTGCATCACTTGAGCAAGGTACTGGGCCGAGTCCATCACCCGTGCCATGGTCTTGTCGTAGACCTCGTCGCCAGAACTCTTCCGAGAGGGTGCCGACGCATAGACTTCCATGCCTTTGCGGTAGAAACCGGCGAGCTCTTGTTTCTTGCCCGCATCGGTCACCACAACAAAATGCCAGCCCTGCACATTGGAACCGGTCGGTGCCTGCAAGGCGATTTCCAAACACTCTTCGATCAGGTGACGTGCCACAGGCCGTTCCATATCAAGACGTTTGCGCACCGCACGTGTTGTGGTAAGCAGTTCATCAGGGGTGAGATCCAAAAGAGTCATCTTCTCGCCTTCCGTAAGAGCAAAGTAACCTACTAAAAACAGGCTAACAAGAGAAGGATAAAAGACAGAACAAGCGCGGGACCTCTGCGAAAGCAAAGAGCAATGTGAAAAATCCAAAACTGCTCATTTTGCTATTTGTTCTTGCAACAACATACACCACAATAGAAAAAAGACGGACCTCTCCGGCCTTCCACCACACACCTCACTCCCAGTATCCGGTCCTGCCGGCTTGCGTTTCCCTCTCTCGCACTGCTCCACCCATATACACGGACTCCTCCACACAGGATTCTCCTCTTCAAGGAAAAACACAAAAGAAAATACGTAATCGGCCATTCCATTTACAGGAAATAGCGACTCTATGGTGAAGTAAAAATAAAGAGATTCGTTGCAAGAGTCGAAAGATCACACCATACTTCACAACGTGGCAAATTTTCTCTGAACAGAACAAAATGGAGAAGATTTTCTTTTCAGAAGACGGTCTCACAAGAGCTTTCCCGAAAAGAACTCGCAAAAAATTGCCAATAAAAAATGCATACAAGCAAGTTTTTAAGAGTATCCGCATTTTTATACTCTGCATCTGCTTTCCAACAGAGGAAAGTCCGAGAAAGGGAATGGGTCAGCCTCCCAATCTTTCCGATATAAATCTAGGAAACAATATCTCTATTGCTCCTGCACAGAGGCCCGCAACCCACGTCCACGTGAACACAGAAGTGCCCTCTTCCCCACAAACTACCTTTTCCAACTTTGATATCAATATGCATGACAACATGCAGGACAGCGTCTACAACAACGTCCACGCTTTGGCACCAGCTTTTCCATGATCACGTATTTTGCTCGAAAAATAACCTCTAAACTGCCCAGAAGTCAGAGGTTTCCCAGCATGGTTCTCCGCACCATCACAAAACTGAGCACCGCATTTCTCAGACTTCGTCCGGGAAGTCGTGCGTGCACAGGCTTCACTCTCGCCCCAGTGGAGTTTGCCGAACACTTCTTTTCGAGCGCCCCTTTTCCGAAGCCGATCCCACTCCGGCGACCCCGATCATCCATGCCTACAGGACGGCCGTTCACAGGACCACACTTGCACGCATTGCTCTATTCACATTGGCATAACTTTTCAGAACCATTCTGCCATTTAGAGTTATCCGTCTATTCTCTTTACCAGACGAGGCGAGAAGGGCAGCGGGGAGTACATGCCTCCGATTTCAGCACTCCTCAATTGCCATGCTCGGCGCCCGTCCGGGAGGAGCCTTCGTGAAAAACGCTACCATACCACATACTCCCAGGGTTCTCTTCGTATGCGAGCAGGACACCGGAAACAGTAAAATGGCCGCGGCTTTTCTCCGGCATTACAGCGGAAACCGGGTAGAAGCCACATCCGCAGGAAAAAATCCGGCAGAGCGAGTAGACCCTGCCACAATCACAGCGATGGCCGAAGTCGGCATCGATATACAACATGCCCTGCCCACCAAGCTCACCCCCGACATCACTCAGGAAGCCGACCTGATCATCACAATCGGGAAAATGAGCGGTGGTAACAGTGCGACAGGGCCTCGCGGAACGTACGCTATTTCCTGGAACATACCCGACAAAAAAGATGATTCCCTGAGCACGGTACGCCGCGTTCGTGACGATATTGAACAGCGCGTACAAGATCTCCTGAATGAGCTGCTCGCTGAAACTGAGTAACCACTACAAAAATCAAGCGTAGCGCCCGCGCTATCACCTCTACGGCATATCTGCTGCAGACAAGATCTTCCACAGGACAAGAACACCTACATCAACACCTACATCGCCTGGAGAAAAAATCTGCCCGCTCAACGCAGTACAAATCTGAAAGCAGCAAACGGAACCAACAAGGTTCTCACCGTTTACTGCAGACTGGCCATTGCCCTGGGCCACTCCGGTCGTACAGCATCTGCGCGCGCATATCTTGTTCGGCTTCAGATGCCTGGGCCGGATCCCCGGTTCCTCCCACAGATCGCCAGGTAGACATGCTGAATTGATACTTCCCGCGATATTTCCCGGTAGAAGAAATCGCGCGAGGGTTCCCTCCGGACTCACACTTGGCAATCCGCTTCAAATGATCATTCACCCCACCGCGTTCCGCCAGCCAGGCAAGAGCAATCGCTTCGTTCCCCGCAGGCACGGCAGCGCTCGTTTCACTCGTACTCGTTTCACTCGGCTGCTGCCGTTTTTTTGCAGCCTCACGAGCAGCCGCTTCTGCAGCAAGACGCTCGGCTTCGGCACGCTCCGCAGCAAGACGCTCGGCTTCGGCACGCTCCGCAGCAAGACGCTCGGCTTCGGCTTGGCGACGCAGGTTTGCCACATGCTCGGCAGCAACACCAAAACGAAAAATATCTTGTTCGATCATGCTTGTGGAGGAACTTGTAGACGAAAGTGCGGGGTTGCCCCTCCCGAGGAGTTTCGCGTCCATTCCGGCAAGAGTTTGGGAATTCTGCGGAGAATTATCCCGGCTTCTCATCTCGGCGATCACCATTCCGCCAAGAAGCAGGCTTGTGATAACAGCCCCCACCGCGGCTTTCCAGCGACCAGAAGAAGCATTGCTGCCATCACTGGAATTTGCAATGGTTTCCAGTTTTTTTGGGAGTATGTCAAGCGTCACGCTACGCCAGGCAGTGTCTTCCTGGAAAACGTTTTCGTCCTTTTTGGCCGCGTTCTCTCCAGGCAGGTGAGAAGAAGCACGATGAGAAAACTCTCGCGTTTTCCTGAGAGGCAACGGCCTGGTACGCCGTGGAACACGTCGGGCGTGACGGAGGTCTGACGCACTCCCCTTCGGCGCCCCTGTATGGGGTGGGGGAGAAACAGCGTCAGAAGCAACAAAATTATTTGCCTGTTCCCCTTCGGAAGGGGAAAACAAGCTGTCGCGAAGGGGAAACTCTGCAGAGTTTGCACCTAAATCAGTCGTGTCATGCGATACGCTCTTCACAATGAGGAGAGATCATGGCAGAGATCTCCGAGAGAGACAAGGATTGACCTAGTGCACCATCGGTAGCATATCCTCCAGAAAGCAGGCAATAACCTGCAAAACACCTGCACACGTCCCTTATTCCCCCTTGCTCCTTTCTCGTAAAAAAAGTTTGCGCGTCACCTGCCTGAAGCCCGCGCAAACGGACTCGAAAGAGAAAAATCCGCGTTCTCCCGCACCCGGTAGGGAAAAGCGCGACAGTCATCAGGACACCAAAACAGGGCGTTTTCCGTCGCATGCTCCACATGCCCACCTGTCGCCCTGCAACGACCACCAGAGATCGTTCCCCCCAGGTTTTATACCAGGACTTTCCCCAGCATCTTCACAAACAAAAGCCTCAACAAAAGCCTTCACATTACACAAAGGAACTCTTCCAACGGCGCGGCAATGATGCCGCAAGCTGAAGACAGTTCGTCCCACTACAGCACCGGAAGCACCCTCCACAGACAGCGGAAAGGGGAGACAGTGTGTCAGAAAAAAAGGCTCGCCAAAGTCAGGTCTCCCCTCCAATGAACCGAGTCATGACTGCGGTGATACTCGCTGTCCTCACTGCTTCTTTGCCGGTCTTTCTCTTTGGAAGCCTGGCAATCCAGATGAAAGAAGACATGCACTTAAGTACCAGCAGGATCGGAATTGCGACCTCACTTTATTTTGGCGCTTCCACTCTCACCTCGGTGCTTGCAGGCGGCCTCGTTGCCCGCCGCCTCTCTTCCACCGCAGGATTGCGGCTCGCAACCACACTCGGTGCCCTGTCTCTGCTCGGCATGTCTGCCACACAGAACTTCGCACAGTTGGGCGTTTCTCTCGTGTTGGGAGGACTGAGCTACGCGCTTACTCATCCAAGCGCAAATCAGCTGGTAGCATACCATATTGATGCAAGTCGCCTCGGTACTGCCATGGCAGCGAAACAGTCCTCCGTCATGGGAGCAGTACTTCTCGGCGGCGCGGCAGTCCCAGCCTTTGGGGTGACTATTGGGTGGCGTTGGGCTTTCTTGTGCTTTTTACTCTTCCCAATCGGAGCGCTCATCCTCACCCCCACACAGAACTCAGAAGCAGAGGACCTTACCCTACAGAGAAAAAAACCCGACATATCCTTGCGTCCCGTAATGATCATGGCCCTTGCGGGCGGACTGGCTGCAGGAGCTTCTGGCAATCTGGGCGCTTTTCTTGTCGCGTCTTCTGTAGACGAAGGTATCTCTGTATCGACTGCCGGCATCCTGCAAATGGCAGGAAGTCTCTCGTCTATAATCGCCAGACTTTACATCGGGGTACGATCTGACCGGTCAGAAAAAAACCCTATGCGGACTTTATCGACATTGATGGGTACAGGAGCAATTGGATATCTCCTTCTCTCCCTTTCAGGAAACAGTTTAGGCATCGTCACCATCGGGACCATTCTCGCGTACGGCGCCGGATGGGGATGGGCCGGCCTCTTTCACGCAACCGTCGTACAAAAAAACATGAGTGCTCCCGGTTGGGCAACAGGAATCACACAAACAGGCGTATACGCAGGAGCTGTCATCGGCCCTCTTGGCTTCGGTCTCCTCGCGGAAACCCTCAGCTACTCTGCAGCCTGGGCAAGCGCTGCCACACTGGTCCTGTCAGCCGCTTTCTGCATCGAATTTTCCCGGCGACTTTTTGACCGTGAGGCAGAAATCCCGCGTAACATACGCCAAGAAACAAATCGTACCGCACAAGCTGGAGACGCAGCTGGGCTATAAGCCAAGCACACATCCCAACACGTTCACTCCCCGCGCACACAAACCGGTAATAGACCCCAAAACAAGAGACTGCCCAACATGTCTCGACATTTTCCCGTTTTCCTGTCTTGTTTGGACAGCTCACCATCATCTCTCGCCCAAGCGAGAAATCCTCACAACACACAGACTGCCCGCACCTCCGCTTCCTGTCATCCACCACAACACGCGAAAGAGACCCCACAATGCGCGTACTTCTCCTCGGAGCAGGAAAAATCGGCGCGATGATCGCCGAGTTCCTCATTGGTACTAAAGATTATCATTTAACAGTTGGGGATCTCAACACCCATCAGCTCGCTGCCATGCCCACTTCCCCACTGATTGAGACACGCGTTCTCGATGTCTTTCATGCCGATTCTCTCCTCGAAGTTGTACAAGAACATGATGCGGTGATTAGCGCGTGCCCGTTTCAGCTCACGCCTGCCATCGCGACGGCAGCTTGTAAAGGAAACGCTCACTATTTCGATCTCACCGAAGACATCGAGAGCAGTCAAATTATCCAACAAGTCGCAGCACAATCCTCCACAGCTTTCGTCGCACAATGCGGCCTTGCCCCAGGTTTTGTGTCTATCGTGGCAAACGATCTCACCAAGGGTTTTGAAACTCTGCAAAAAGTGCACATGCGCGTTGGGGCTCTTCCTCTCTACCCATCCAACGCGCTGAAGTACAACCTCACGTGGAGCACCGACGGGCTCATCAACGAGTACTGCAACCCTTGCGAAGCCATCGTGGATGGGCAGCGGCGCGAGATGCCCGCGCTGGAAGAGCTCGAAGAATTCAGTCTCGACGGGGTACGCTATGAGGCGTTTAATACCTCAGGAGGCCTCGGCACACTCTGCGACACCCTCGAAGGGAAAGTGGAAAACCTGAACTATCGCACAGTCCGATATCCTGGTCATCGCGACATTATGAAAGTCCTTTTGCATGACCTCCGCCTCGGACAACGCCGCGAACTCCTCAAAGATGTGCTTGAGCATGCCCTCCCCATGACCTTGCAGGACGTGGTCCTCCTTTTCGTCACGGTAAGCGGTTACAAAAATGGGCGCTTCCTCCAGGAGAGTTACGCACAAAAGATCTACAGCCGCGAGTTACGGGGGCAACACTGGAGCGCTATTCAGATGACGACAGCAGCGGGAGTCTGCGCCCTGGTCGACCTCGTTCGAGAAAACATACTTCCAAACCGCGGCATAATCCGCCAAGAAGACGTACACTTAAAAGACTTTTTGTCGAACCGTTTCGGCAAACTCTTTCTCTGAATCTCCTCCACTCTGTCTCTCCCCTCAGGAACAGCGTTCTCCAGGGACAGCACCCTTTCGGTTCTCTCCCCCCGGGAACAGCGTCCTCGCTACTCTTTTCCTGGTTCGAGGGTCTCTGGCAAACCAAACAGGTTTCCCACCCTCGGCACTCCGGACCAATCCCCTTGATCTCTCATCTCCATCTGCTCTGCAGCTCCCCACTCCAGGCAGCCCACACCAAAAAACCCTCATACGGCCCCTCCCCTCTCCCAACCCCAGAACCACACACACCGCAACACAACACAAAAGAGAGCCCGCGCAAGAACCTCAACAGTCAAAAGAGGAAATAATGGAAGCAGCATCTCTCGCCCTTGAGCTTGCCACTGAACTCGGTGTGAAAACTGGGCCCGGCACGCAGCTTGTGCTCGGACCCGCATCCAATGAAAAAAACGTCCTTGCCGGTGACACCAATTCTCTTTCTCTTCACACTCCTGTGAACGGAAGCCGACTTGGTTTTCTCGCGCGTACACACAGCGCAGAGGTGGATGCCGTGCTTGACAAGGCAGTATCGGCCTTTCCGGTTTGGCGAGACACACCTCCGCCCCAGCGGGGAGAACTCATCCGCCTTTTCGCGATCGAGCTGCGGGCACACAAAAAATCTCTCGGGCGTCTTGTCACACTGGAAACAGGCAAGATCCTCTCTGAAGGACAAGGCGAAGTGCAGGAGATGATCGACATCTGCGACTTTGCCGTAGGCCTCTCACGCCGGCTTTACGGACGCACGATCGCGTCAGAACGCCCCGACCACAAAATGACGGAGACCTGGCATCCACTCGGCGTTGTGGCGATCATCACCGCGTTCAATTTTCCTGTGGCCGTGTGGGCATGGAATGCCACAATCGCGCTCGTCTGCGGGGACCCAATCGTGTGGAAGCCTTCGGAGAAAACGCCGCTTACAGCGCTGGCCTGCCAGGCCTTGCTCGAACGGGCAGCTTCCCAACATGGCGAAACACCCCCAGGAATTAGCCAGGTCGTGATTGGGGAACACGAGACCGCAAACCAGCTTGCCGATGATCCTCGTGTGACGCTCGTGAGTGCCACAGGGAGTGTGGCAATGGGAAGAAATATTGCAGGCCGCGTGGCGGGACGCCTCGGACGCTGCCTGCTCGAACTCGGCGGCAACAATGCCATGATCGTCGCCCCTTCGGCATGTCTTGACCTGGCCGTACCGGCAATCGTCTTTGGAGCTGCGGGCACAGCAGGACAGCGTTGCACAACCTTGCGTCGCCTCCTTGTGCACGAAGACATCTACAAAGCTTTGCTTTCCCGGCTCTTGCATACCTTCAAGAATCTCCCGATTGGTGATCCTTACAAAAAAGACGTTTTGATGGGGCCATTACTAGACGAAGAGGCCTTTCATCGTATGTCGCAGGCTTTGGAAGAAGCCCGCAACCAAGGCGGAAAGGTGCACGGCGGAAAACGCAGAGAGGTCCCCGCGGGAATATTCGAGGAAGATCTCAAAACTCATGGCTACTATGTCACCCCTGCCCTCGTGGAAATGCACGAACAAACCCCACTTGTTGCGCAGGAGACCTTCGCGCCAATTCTCTATGTACTGAAGTACAGATGTTTTACTGAGGCGATCCGCCTACAAAATGCCGTACCCCAAGGGCTTTCCTCCGCAATTTTCACAAACGATCTCTGCGAAGCAGAAGTGTTCCTGTCCGCACGTGGAAGTGACTGTGGCATCGCGAATGTGAACACAGCGCCAAGCGGAGCAGAAATCGGCGGAGCATTCGGTGGAGAAAAAGACACCGGTGGCGGTCGGGAAGCAGGAAGCGATGCCTGGAAAACCTACATGCGACGCAGCACCTCGACGGTAAACTATTCGAGCCGTCTTCCTCTGGCGCAAGACGTGAGTTTCCCTCTTCTCTCCCCCGAAACCCAGCAAATACCCAAAACCCCTACAAAAACTAATAAAAGCCCACAGATCCTGCGACGCCGGCGATCTTCAAAAAGAACTGGGCCTGCCACAAAAAGCAAAGACACAGGATCTGACTGACCTACACAATCCATTCGGCACAATTCATCCAGCATGTGCCGCGGCAATCGGGGCAGCCACACTCCGCATCCCCCACACATGAGCCCCCATTCCTTTGAGAACAGGCACAGCAGGCAGCAGCATTCTTTTCCCTCGCCTCATCCTGCTCATCACAAGTGCAGGGGCAGGCATTGGCTTGGGCTTTCCTGTTGCCCCGACCTCCCTCGCTCTGCTCCTCTGGCCCTGCTCATAAGGAACATGCGAGATCGCACGCGCGCGACAACAAAGGAAACAAGCAAGCCAACAGTTGTGTGCAGAACCCGGTATCCCCCAAAAAAACGCGCACAATCCCCGAGCTGCACAAGCTACTTACGGCTAAAGCGCCAGATCGCTACAAGCCCGGTAACCACAGTCACCCAAATACGAGTGAAGTCATACACAGGACGCACATTCACGCCACTCGGCGTAATCTCAATCACTGCAACAGGGCGACCTTCAGTGTTGGCACCACCGCCACCACCACCGCCACCTCCCCCAGGCTCTTCATCGTTGGCACCACCGCCACCAAAACCAAAACCACCGGAACGCTGTACCGAAGCGGCTGTAATAATGACACGATCTCCTACACGTTCCGGCGGAGAAAACACGCTTGCGACGTCGAGATCCCCGGCGAGTTGTCGCATCGCACCTTCGACACGGCTCCCCACCTGATCAACAATGTTGGAAACTGTTGGCAAAGCATTCTCCCGCGAAGATTCAAGTGCGGGATCCTCTGAGAAATCCTCTGTCATTTTCGACACTGCTTCATCCTTTCTTCCTTGGTCCGTCATGTTTGGACCATCAGGTTTGGAGCGTATCCCTTGCTCCGTCCTGCCTTGCGCCCTTGCTGTGCAAACTCTCTGCAAACTCTTCCCGTCCTCTTCTCCTCCGAGAACACAAAACAGGGTGCAATCATCTCCGTGCAAAGCGCAAGCAACACAGACAGGCAATCACAACAGCCCATATGACCAACCTTATTTGTAGGTCTTTATCAGAAACTGTCACGGATTGCGGGCCATCAGGCCCCTGCAAATCGAGACGCGAGGCACGAGACCGCTCGAAAAATACGCCGGCTTGTCCCCATCCCAAGTGCAAAAGACGCGTACGAGAAACTGGCACGACAGTAAGCTCTTCGCACACCACAGGTTCTCCGGGTGTGGTGACAACACGTGTATGCAAAGAAGTCTTCAAGAGAGAAGTCTTCAAGAAATCCTCAACTTCCTCTGTAATCCTGCCCAGGTACAGGTCCAAGTACGGGTACGGGTACGGCGAAACAAACCGCCGGAGGAATAAGTTGTATGGTGCAACCCAATGTTTACCGGCACTTTGGCGCCCTCCACTGTCTGCCAATCCCACAAATAACTGTCTTCTTTTTTCTTCCAGGATTTTCTTCCAAGATCCCTGGATCGGCCATTCCCATCACACGCCCTGAGGATATTCTACGAATGTAACAAAATATTGGAAAGCACGGTTTCACTCACCTAGTGCACGTTCCTGCCCTTGTTTTGCACGTGCAACCACGGGTTCGGCTGCGGGACTGCTGCCCTTGTCGCCTTTTGTGTGAAACGCCTCACGGGCAGTGGCCCGCAGCTCGGCACGACAAGCTGCGCATGGCCCACCGTATTCTTCTTCGGGGCCACATAGTTTCTCGCACCTCGGACACATCATCGGCATACCTCGTTTACAATTCCACTAACACGACCACTTCTCACATCGAAGAAAAAGCCAGGATATATAGTGCAGATCCCAAGGCAGACTGACAAACGTGTCGCGTGAAAAATGATATCCGCCTGCTTCTTACGGTTCCCGCGAGAAGAACTTGAAAACCGACCCGAGAAAAAAGAGGGAGAAAAAAGACAGGAAAAAAAAGAAAAAAGACAACAATATCTGCTGGCCACAGGCTATGCATGTCGCTCAGGAATTCGATCCAGTAACCAAACCGCCCACACACAAACGCATACCAGGTCGTTATTGCCCCGCAGAAAACAATCTCTTCGCACCAACCCAGCTAGTCTAGGCACATGTCCGTCTCCACAACTTCGTCTCTCCCCTCTGGAATCCTCCATATTTCCGAAGTGGCGCTCGTCCATCTCACCGACAGATACGGACGCAACATACACACAGTAGACGCCGATATCGACAACAGTCGTCACAAGGAAAAACTTGCCGAGACAGTAGAGGAGAAAAAAACAAAAATCTTTTCTCTTACCGAAGAAGACCGTTCGTTCGCGCCCGGCAGCATGTTGCCTTTAGGCACACATGGTCACGACGTTCTGGCTTTTGGGCACATCGCTATTACCGAAGAGCAATTGTGGTATGCCCCGAGTGTCGAGCTCACTGTCCGTGACACGCCGGATCCGCAGGCAGACATCCGGGCTCGAGCGCACAACTACGCTGCCAACATGGCAGAAGCGACTGCGCGCATCGGCGGAAAAATCGTTCTTGATGACACAAAAACCAACCGTTGGATCCTCATGATGTTGACACCCGTTGAAGTCGTCCATGAAAAATTCGATGTCCCAGAAGAGTGGGTACGCGCTGTGATAAATCTTGTTGCATATGGGAAAACGTGAAACACGAGAACCCACAACACGGTACAACAAAAGAAAGGAAGGTACTACCCTCCCTGTCTCGTTTCAAGTGCACCTAGCTCCCACCTACGGTTAATCAAAATCCTGGAAAAAGGGAAAAACATGATCAATCACGCGGTCACGTACAACCAAACTGGCAATATCGCCACTGTCAGTCTCGACAGTGGGAAGGCCAATCCCATCACTTTTGACGTGATCTCGGGGATCCATACCGCGCTTGATATGGCGCAGGAGAAAGGGACAGGAGCAGTCGTCCTGCATGGTCCGCCCCACTATTTCACCGGCGGTTTCGATCTCGCAATCGTACGAGCAGCCGATCAGGAAACCATCCGTCTTGTCGTCGAAGGCGGCAACCTCTGCCTACGCCTATACTCATCTCCTCGACCTATTGTTGCCGCATGTACGGGACACGCGGTGGGAGTTGGCGCCTTGCTTCTCATGAGTACGCACTACCGGGTTGGGGCACGAGGGCCATTCCGTATTGGTTTGATCGAAACACAAATCGGTTTGACCATGCCAGACTGGGGCATCGAACTCGCGCGGCAGCGCATCCCAAAAACCCACCTCCAACAGGCCGTTGTTGAAGCTCGTGTCTACGACGCAGACACGGCTTTGCACGCTGGTTTTCTCGATCAGGTGACGGAGGAAGCCGAGGTGATCGAAACAGCCACCGCAGAAGCCATTCGCCTCGCGTCACTTCCGGCCCACACCTACAAGGCAAATCTCATGAAGTTGCGCGGAGACAGCATCGACCGGATGACCAACCTTGTCGACACAGACCGCAAAGCAGCAGAAGCGCTCTCCCACGCTTCCTAATCCGGTCTTTTCTGCAGCCTTCTTGGTCCTCCATGCAAAATTCCGATGAAACCCTCCTCTTCACCATCGTCCCTCCGCGTCCTCAAAAAAATTTGCAAGCAGAATACGTTTTCCATTGACACTATGCTGCCACTGTAGAATGTGCACTCCAATAAATATGTCTCAACAAAATGTCTCAACAAAATAAAAAGTCTGCCCCACTCATGGGACTGTCGTTTCCCAGCGCCTCTGCAAAAAACTTTTCACGACTTTCTGTGTGCTACCGTCTCGCTCCTTCTCTCCACTAACCTCCTCCATTCGTAGTCACAAGAAACCAATACCGCATGAGACTCCAGACTTCTTTGTGACACACCCTCATTGGGAGTCCCTTTCACCAGAATGCCTCCGAGACGGTCCCTATAGAGACAAGAAAATATGCAATCTTCCCTCATTTTTTTCTTATGTGAAGGAGGAAATCACACACAACCCAGCAAAACTGCTGCTCCACCATGCAGTTTTCCTAAAAAACAGTGGAGCATACGGTACATCCATGCTTGGGCGGCAGAAAACACATATCCCTTTTTCCATCCGAAGGAACCCGCAGGTGAAAACCTGTTTTCCTGTACCTGCAACAAAGAAACAACGTAGTAAACCTCCGCAGAAAAACTAGCAATTCCTCTCCCCACTTCGGCCAACGACAAATTACCAATGAAAAATTGTTGCCCAAGAAGAGTGAAAGATTGCCCGTCATGAGCAGAGAAAAGCACACGTCCTCTGGAGAAATCCACATGAAAAAGCGGCACGCGCGCACAGTTCGGCTCCGAAACGGACAGCAAGAAGCCCTGATAATGGTCGCCGCTGTAGAAGGAATATCAACAAATGAAGCGATTGTTCGGGCGATCGAAGCATATATCGAAAATCGACGAGCGGATACTCTCTTTCAAAAACGGTTAGCATACTTTCTGCAACAGACTTCTGGCACATCGCCGCATCTCGCGGATACCTAACACACTGCGTCAAAGATCCCCACTCCACATCCTCCCCAATATATTTTCTCTTTTCCCACGAGAATAAGCACCCTTATTATGGTTCTTTACTGCTCCGCTTGTCGGAACCTCTGTTCCCCCTGAAATACGCAGAAAAACCTTGGAAAATACAGAGCGAAACCGTCGTGATGGGTTTGGGTTATGGCGTGACTGTTTCTCGGTCCCAAATGCGCACTGTCCCATCCTCACCTGCAGAAACAAGCACCGTGTTCCCACGCACCTCTACAAAAGCCAGTGTGTGCACAGCCCCGGTGTGCCCGGTCAATTCAGAGAGGAGTTCCGCTTCAGGAAGGGACCACACACGCAACTTGCGATCAGCACCGGCGGAAAAAAGAAAAAACTTGTCCTTCGCTTCCCCAAGAAGGAGGGCACGCACTCCTCCCGCATGCGCCCGCAACACGCAGGAACATTTCCCCGTGCGCGCATCCCACACTCGTATCTTGCCGTCGCGTCCGCCTGAAATAAGCAGCGATTTACCTGCAAGGTCGCCAAGAACAAGACACTCCACACGCCCCGTGTGCCCTGTGTACATTTGGAGACATTCAGTGGTCGCAGGGTCCCACATGCGGATCTTCCCATCACGTCCGCCCGAAATAACCACTGGTTTTCCCTGCACCCGGCCAGATACCAGAGTGCATATCTCCCCGGTATGCCCGATCAACAAGTCAGAAGTTGCTCCAATCGAAGAAGCCCCCTGCCCAGGAGAGACATACCTATTCTGAACATCGGGCACATTCGACTGTAAAACAGTGTCTTTGTGCAGTGGAACCTCCGACACTTCGGCCGTTCCCTCATGCCTGCCAAACTTTGCTTCCCGAACATTCCCCACCTGAGTAGGCATTTCCCGACCACTCTCGAAAAGGGCCGGTTCAGAGGAGGGCGGAGAAAGCCCCGCATGCGACGCCCCTGGAAGAGAAGAAAGCCGGCGGGCAATGGGGAGATTTCCATCTGGTTCAGACAGCAAAACAAAAGGCTGGTTTTCCCTTTGGTAGGAACGCATACGCGCGCCGATATCCCGAAAATATGTATACTTCCCGCGCTTTCCGAAAACGTCTTCGCGCAACCCCTCTGTCAGACCAGATAAAAACGGACTCAGCCCATCTCGGCTGGAATCTCGCAAGGGCCTGGAAAATTCAGCGGATGAGACCGACCCCGCAGGATCCGTCAGATAGGTCGCAGGAGGCAGGGCTGCAACATTTTCCCACACTGCGCCAAGAAGAGAAACAGCATCGCGGGTCTGTGCCAGCTGTCGAAGGGCCGTGCAAAAATCAGCTTTTTCCTCGAAAGGACTGCTTGGTCTGCTTGGACTGCTCGTCGAACAGTCAAAACAAAGCGCAACAGCTTTGGCGGCAGAAGAAGCAAGCGCACTCGATAGCCCATGAAGAGAAAGGGCAGTTCCAGGCAATAGATCGCTGCGCGTATCAGAAGCGCAAAGGTAAATATTCCCCTTCCCATCGCGTCGCAAATGACCGGCGTAACAGAAAAACAGTACGTCATTTTCGGTGGACTGCTCGAAAAACTCTCGTACTATGCGGCGGAGTTCATAGGAGGAAGCCTCAAGCCGCACATCGGTATGTTCCATCGAGAAAAGACCGGTACGTGAGTCGCATAATGTCTGGGAAAGAGCCACAAGACTCGACCGCGGGACCCCAGGACTCGAAAGGGTTTCATTCCCAAAAATGGCATTGCCAAGAAGAAGCGCTTTGTACATCCCGCAGTCTGCTGGTTCAAGCATGTTTCCGGATCCGTGATGTGTGCTCTGCAGCATGTGGCATGCACTGCAGGAGAAAACAGGAAAAAGACGGCTCATTCACTTCCCCGCTTCCAGTCAGCCCGCCGCAGGAAAGGAGCCTACAAACAGCAATTCACTATACTGTCTTTTGTCTGGTTTTTCTGTTCTTCGCCTCTCTATTCCTGCCTCTCGGTTCCAACACTTTGATGCCTACTCTTCGATTCATGCCTGCTCATGCCTGCCCATTACCTCCTTCAGCTTTTTCCCTTTCTTGCCCAACCTCTAAAAAACCCGATTTTCGACCCCTCTTCCCAAGCATTCATACAGAGAAAACAGGGAAAATAGTGGCAAAGAAGCACCTGAGAAAAGACTATCCGCATGCGCAAAGAGAAAGACAGCGGGCCTCACCGATTCTCTAAAAAGTTCACTATCTCGATACAGTTTTATCGATGCACCCTTATCGCCGTTTTCGCATCGGACTCGACAAACTACTGTTGCGTTGTACCCACAGCCTTGTACACACATACCCGGCAACAGTCAATGTAGGAGAACCAAACTGGGGAAGTCTCGTCTTCCTCATCGAAACCGGCTTACAAGGCACGCTGGCCGAAATCGGGGTTTATCACGGTGCCACTTCAGAAGCAATCGCCCGTTACCTGAACGGGAAAGGAGAGCTTCACTTATTCGACTTCACCGATCGCGTCGACGATGTTGTTGCACGGCTCAAAACACAGGGCATCAATAATGTACAAGGATTTGGAAGCAGTCGACGCTGGCTCGATTCCTACAACTGGCAACTTATGAAGGTGCTCCAAGAACATGCCACTCCGATCTATGACTATGTCTTGATCGACGGTGCCCACACCTGGAATGTCGACGGTTTCACGTTTTTTCTGATAGATCGTCTACTGCGTCCCGGAGGCTACATTGACTTCGACGACCACGATTGGACAATGGCCGCATCTCCTTCTCTCCGCCCCGAGACCTTCCCCACCACAGAGTTTTTCCACACGCCAGAACAGATCGAGACCCCGCAAGTTAGCCTCATTGTTGACCTTCTTGTACGGCGAGATCCCAGATACGAAGAAATCGTCCCCGGCAAAGTATTCCGCAAAACAGCCTGAAAAGACGGCCGGCCCACTCATCCCCTGGTTTTCTTTTCGCACCCGGCCTTCCCGCATCACTGGGGTGGCAACAAAGTTCCATCGTCTTGCAAGTGCACGGCAGCGGAACCGAAATCTTCCTCGCTCAGGCGGCGCACCATCCGCACTGCTTCACCGGTCGGGTCAAGAGAAGGCACTCCACCTCCAACAAGACGAACTGGGTGCAAAACACCCGAGACAAAACTACCGGTTTGATCAAGACGGACCTGCAGGACGGTGCTCCATTGCAAAGCACCTCGGGTTGAAAATCCGTAGGTGGAAAAGTTCGCCAGGCTATAGGCCACAAGCACGTTCTCATGAAATTGCATGCCGCGTAGGACATGCGGCCCATGACCAACCACCAGGTCAGCCCCGGCTTCTATCACCGCACGAGAAAAGGCAACAAGATTGCCGCGCTGTTCACCCGTCCCATGGAGTATCTCCATACGGTCAGGAGTGTGTTGGGCGGCCGGGCCCTCATCGCCACCGTGAAAAGTCACGATCACAATGTCGGCATCCTCTTCTGCCTCAGCCACCAGTGCTTCGGCTTTGGCGATATTGAGCAGGTCATTGCTATGGGCATATGGGGCGAAACCAAAAATTGCAATGGAAACACCATCAACTTCAAAACGGGCATGCCGACCTTTGCGGCCATACGCCAGCAACCCAGCCTCTTCGATCGTCTTGATGGTTTCGACAGCTCCGGCAGCTCCCATATCGTTTGCATGGTTATTTGCCACGTTCAGCACATCGAATCCCGCACTTTTGAAGTGCTCTATATACCGGGGGGGCATGCGAAATGCATAACAAGAAGTACTCCCAGGCGCACATTTTGAGCTTGTTGCCAGCGTTAATGGCCCTTCCAAGTTCCCAATCGTCACGTCTGGAGACTGCAACAGGTGACGCACCTCAGTAAAAGTCTCTGCCCCATCGGCGGGAGGAATGAGCGCGGGAGAAAAATCCGAGCCGATCATCATGTCGCCCACAAACGCAAACTCAAGCACGTTTTGGCGGGCAGGAAGCATGGTTGCGGGATCGGGGGCTGCAACGCCAACGCCCGAGGCGTCTTCCAACCCCGCCTTGTTCCCGGAAACATCGCGCTCCGAGTCGAGACCAACTCCGTCTCCTTCGCTTCCGCATCCGGCAATAAGGAAAAAGCACACAAGAAAAGGTCCGGCAACAGGAAGTACCCTGGAGGGCACTCGCTCCAATGCCCGCAAAAGCACCTTCACGCTTGGCACACGAAATAAGGTTTCAAAAAGTGACATAAATCTTATTCTCCAAAAGAGCGCCACCAATACCACGAACCCTCACAATGACAAGAGATCGCAAGAAGAAAACAGGGAAAACACGCATTATGACAGTTTCGCACCCTCTCCCCATTCCTGCTCGTACAATAACGTTTGATTGCTGGAGCACTCTTCTTTACGAAGCAAACGGGGAAGAAATTTGGGAAGAACGCTGCCATATGCTGAGGTCTGTTGCCTCACGTTACAGCGGGCAGAACATTCCTTTTTCTCGTGCCAAAGACGCCCTTGACACGGCCTATCTCGAAGCCCACAATGCCTGGATGAATGGGCAGATTACCTCTGCCTCCACCGTCGCGACAAGGGCCCTCACGAACCTGAAGGTCGAGGACACTGCTGCCCAAGACCGACTTTCCGGGACATTTGCATCGGCCGCGTTACAGCACGACATCCATATAGTGGAAGGAGCAGACCAGACGCTCGCCGCGCTCAGCACACAAGGAGTGCGCATAGCCCTCATCTGCGATACGGGCTTCACACCCGGCACTGTCGTACGTCGTCTTCTCGATAATCTTGGCTTGCTCGAATTCCTCGAAGAAGTCACCTTTAGCGATGAAACAGGGGTGCCAAAACCCCACCTTCACATGTTTACTTCCACCCTCAACGCCCTCGGCGTGACAAACGAACAGGCCATTCATGTGGGAGACATGCGGCGCACAGACGTGGCAGGCGGTCGCGGCGCAGGCATGGCGACAATACGCATTACGGCTGTGCACAACGACAAGAGCGAACACCCGGACGCAGACGCCGTCGTCGATTCCCATGCCGGCCTGCGTCGTCTGCTCGATCTTGCGTAAACAGCGATACCCCACCAAATTTCCGGAAACGCCATTTCCCTCCCTCCCGGCCTCCCTCTTTCCCTCTCATGACACTTGTCGCAGGCCTCTCACACGCATCCCTCCACAACTCTTCCCATGACATGCTTCATGCAGAAAAAACCCATCATTGCACGAAAAAAGGGCAGAGAAAAAAACCTCGAGAAGAAGAACAGGAGAAAACCCGAATTCCCCCTACAATGCTCTCAATAGAGTCGGGGACTGCCGTTACTGCCAAGATATGCCTCTCACTACAAGTCCTGCAACCTTCTCCAGCAAAACAGGAGTGCAAAAACCAGGGCAGTGGAGCGCGTATCTCGCACCGGCGCACCAGCAAGGACGCACAGACTGCCAAAGTCGGCCCCGTCCGGCTCCACCGGAACAAAGAACATTCGCTGACCATGTCTGTGATGAGAGATCCCCGAAAACCCTCGCGCAAACGCGCGAGAAAACTTGTGAATTCAATGTAGGGGAGTCCACTTGTCCGATGTGCTCACACACACTATTCGTGATATCAAACACTGGCAATCCCGACGGCACGCTCCGATTCTTCTTGAATTGAACTGCAACGAACGTCATGTCGAGCATCTGCCACCCCATCCGCTGGGACGCGTTCTCTACCGCCATAGGATTTCCATCCATGACATCATCTCCCGTTTGAAACGGGCCGAAACAGACGACCGCGTCGTCGGCTTGTTTGCCTATGTGGGGGAACCTGCACACCAGATGGCAACAAGCCAGGAGCTGAGAGACGCCGTGCGGCGTTTTGGTGCAACTGGAAAACGCACTGTGGCATGGGCAGAGACCTTCGGGGAGCTGCTTCCCGCGAGCGCCGCGTATTATCTCGCGACTGCCTTTGACGAGATCCACATGCAACCATCAGGCACACTTGGCCTGGCCGGAGTCGGCGCAGAAGTCACCTTTTTTTCTGGCCTGCTGGAAAAAGTGGGGATTGAGCCTCGCATTGGGGCCCGGCATGAATACAAAAATGCTGCCAATGTCATCACTGAAACGGGCTTCACGGACGCGCACCGAGAATCTGTCGAATCTCTCACAACCTCCTTGTATGACCAGCTTGTGGAGGGTATCGCCGACCGGCGTGATCTCACGGTCACAAAGGTGCAGGAACTTGTCGACACAAGTCCCATCTTTGCGCAAGAAGCGCTGTCGCAAGGACTGCTCGATAGCCTCTCTTACCGCGACGAAGCACTGCAAAAGGCAAAAAAACAGGCTCAGGGCCCCGATGCCTCCCTGCTGTACCTGCACCGGTATCACAAATTCCAGAAGTCTCTCCCACGCAAAACCCGAAAGATCGCCCTCGTGTACGGGATCGGAGGAGTGCAGCGCGGAACTGGCGGTTTCAACCCCAGCGCGGGCGGACAAGTAATGGGGGCCGACACTGTCGCCAGAGCATTGCGTGCTGCCGGCGCCGACGAAGACGTCGCAGCGGTCGTCTTTCGCGTCGACAGTCCAGGCGGCTCTTATCTTGCATCTGACACAATCTGGCGCGAAACAGTGCGCTTGAAAGAAGCCGGCAAACCCCTCATTGCCTCTATGGGCACAGTTGCCGGATCAGGCGGCTATTTCGTGGCAATGGCAGCAGAGCGCATTCTGGCGCAGCCTGCCACATTCACAGGATCAATTGGCGTCTTTGGCGGCAAGGCTGTGGCAAACGAGCTGATGGAAAAGGCTGGTCTTACCTCGGAAAGCGTCTCGCGCGGAGCACATGCCAACATGTTTTCCCCGCGTCACGACTTCACCGCAGATGAATGGGAACGGCTTCAGGCCTGGCTTGACCTGGTGTATGAAGATTTTGTGGGCAAGGCGGCAATAAGCCGCTCGATGTCGCCCGAGGAAATGCATCATGTGGCACGAGGACGCGTATGGACTGGCGCACAAGCGCTCGAGATAGGTCTTGTTGATGAACTCGGCGGTCTTGCAGAGGCAATAACCGCGGCCCGTAAGGCAATTGGACTGGGTACTTCGGATCCAGTCCACATTCAGGTGTTCCCGCGGTCCTCTCCGATAGAGCTTGTCGGCATCAGGACACCACGGAGCAGTGATGATGACCTCGTCGGAGCGTCTACCGGAGCGTCTACCAAAGCTGCTGCCGGCGCACTTCTCGGCACATCCCCAGCTCTGAATCGCATCGGATCAGCAATCTCCACGCTCGATAGCCAATGGACACTGCGCATGCCGCACATCACTATGAGATAAGTATGAGGAAGCCACCCCCAGCAAAGACCCTGGACTCCACACTTAGGCTCCACACCGAAGCCCTACACCTAGGCTCCAGGGACAAAAATCGCGGGGCAGAGTCTGCCCCGCGAGAACTAACACAGACGCACCTGGCTTTTTCTCGGCCTCAATAAATCACGACAGCAGTGCCGTTCGGGACCGACTCGAAAATCCAGTCTTGGTCCACATTTGCAGTGCGCACACAACCATGGCTGGCCGGGTAGCCCGGAACATGGGGAGAGCCGTGCACCGCGAATCCCCCCTTGAAGTAGAGCGGACGGTAAAGCCGGCCAAGAGGAGCATGACGCACACCGTCAATCCGCCGGATTATCGAAAAAATACCTGTCGGCGTGACCGCACGTGCGTAACCCCCATTGGGAGCCCGGTAGGTTGCCCCATTCCCGGAAGAAATATTGACGATCTTCACGTCAATGTCTGCCGGCTTAATAAAAGCAATTTGGCGTACAAGATCAATTTCGATGAAGGGAGCATCGCGCACTTCACGCGGCCCGGCACCGGAAGGTTCTGTGAGTTCAGCACGCACTTGCGCACCAACCACACCATCACGCGTGATTCCCACAAATTTTTGGAAGGCCATGACTGCAGAGGCGGTCTGTGTCCCATACTCACCATTCGTCTCACCAGGACGAAAACCAAGCTCAGCCAGGCGGAACTGCAAAGCCACAACTTCAGGGCCGGCGTCACCCCTGTGTAAAACCGGCATAGGCTCCGGCTCTTCGGGGGGTATCGGCTGCGACCTTCCCGCAAATACCACGGAAGAGGAAAGCCCGGACTCGCTTATTTTCTCTGCGACGGAAAAAGCGGACACAGTGGGAAGCTTCCCGGCTGTTATTGCTGTTTGGGAAAGTTCCTGGGCTGTGGAGATGACATCTGAGTGATCTTCTTTCTCAGGCCGTAGATCAGCGGTTGGCGTTCGCCTTCCAGAAAACTCTTCCGGCAAATTTTGGGGAGAAAAGGCCGCAAGGAAAACACGAAAGCGATCGAAAACCAAGACAGCCATTTCCGGGTTGTATTGCCCGTCGGCTTCGAGTCCGGTTTCTGTCTGGAGGGCCGCCATCACGCCTTCAAGTGAGTCGTCATACACTCCGTCGGCTTCGCCATAGTGCAGGCCCATCACACCAAGCACGTTTTGGAGTTCACGTACTGAAGCAGGGTCGGTATGCCCGATCATCGCCCCTACCAGGCCCTCGCTGCGTTCCTCCACATTCTCACGAGGCACAAAGCCCATATCCGTCGTAAAAGCTTGCAGCGCAGCAACGGTTTCTTCGTCACGTTCCCCATGCAGGGGACCGTGATAATACCCCAAAGAAGTCAGGTCTTCTTGAAGCCTGATATTCGCGGCGCGTGCAACTGCAAGCGCCGCTTGTTCTTCTTGAGGAATGAAATTGTTGCCACTTGAAGTCCCACAAGAGGTCAAAAATAAGGCGAAAGTTACGAACGGTATTACCAGACGAAGGATCATGCAAGCTCCGAAGGATTGCCTGGTACAGGTACTCCCCCTATTGTAAGGGGAAAGCCTCAAGCCTCACGATCAATATGGAAACCAGACAAAAATAGTTTTCTCACAACAATCTTCCGCATCTTCTTTTTTCCCTACTCATCCCTACAATTACCAGTCCCCACCCCACCCCAGCTGCCCAGGAAAGCCAAGAATCGCCTGAAAAATCCTCCTGCCCCGTACACAGTCAGTTCGTCGCCAACCCGCGACCAACCCGCGACCAACCCGCGACCAACCCGCGACCAACCCGCGACCAACCCGCGACCAACCCGCGACCAACCCGCGACCAACCCGCGACC
>Ga0209344_10000441_pt1 | contig 74222 bp, 79 predicted proteins | sample Cruoilmetagenom6_FD_187293 | JGI IMG/M metagenome (GOLD analysis project Ga0209344, IMG submission 187293) | Oil polluted marine microbial communities from Coal Oil Point, Santa Barbara, California, USA - Santa Barbara Oil Seep Sample 6 (SPAdes)... | ecosystem: Environmental > Aquatic > Marine... | reverse complement strand
CCCGCCTTGCCGCGACCGCCGGTCTTGACCTGAGCCTTGACTACAACGGTTCCACCGATTTTCTCGGCTGCCGCTTTGGCTTCTTCTGGGGTGTCGGCGATTAGGCCGGCAAGTACTGGTACGCCATAAGACTCAAATACGTCTCTGGCCTGGTACTCATATAGATCCACGCTGCTCATTCCAATCCGCGCGTAATGGTGAGTGGGGAAGACGGCGAAACGGTGCCAAGTTGGTCGGCTCCATCAGACGCGCGCCAATAGAAAACCTTACCGTGCCTAACGTTGCCTATTTTCCGATAGTGGGCTGTAGAGCCCGAAAGATCGGCGAATCTTGCGTTACGGCGTCTGCATTGAACCCGTCTCATGGGAGCGAATCGCCGCATCATAGATCCGATGGGTGTGCGCCGCTTCAGAGGGTAGAGCGCACCCGAAGCGGTCTCCGAGTTGTCCTTCGCGTTCGGCCAAGAAGGCCGCCCACATCTGCAGAATCGAATCCGAGAATCCCGATTCAAAGTTGGCGCCGGTGACGGTCGGCCACACCGATTGGCTTCCCGCTTCGACCGTCTGCCAAATCTGCTCCGGGCCGACCCCTGGAATTTCGGTCCGCGAAAATATCTGAACGGCCTTGGGATTGCTCGTAGAGAAGCGCACTCCGCCTTCCATGCCGATCGCCTCGAACTCCCACGTGTTCTTCTGACCGGGATCGATTCGCTTCATCTCAACGGTCAACGGAAACTCGACGTCATCGTGGCGAGCCCACGCGTGGATGACCGCGTTGTCCCACGTGTCGCAATCCTCGGGTTCCGCTGTGGCCGCGTTAGGGCGCTTTGTAACAATGTTCTGCAGCACGCCGAAGAGCTTCTCTGGCTGCCAGCCCAGGCGCAAGGGAACGTGCAGAGCGTGCAGCCCTAAGTCGTTCATCACACCGGCTGCGCCACAGAACTGGTTTTGCCGTTTCCAGTTCAGCGGTTTTGTCGTGTCAATATCGCTGGAGTGAAGGAAGGCGTTGCGTGCTTCGATGATGCGCCCGAGCGCGCCCGACGCGATGTAGTTGATCGCCATCTGCGCTCCCGGAAAGAACGCCATCTCGCTTGAGCACCGGACGAAACTTGTCGGGTTGGCATCGATCGCGGCGAGAACAGCGTCCGCCGCAGCTCGGTCAATCCCGAACGGTTTTTCGGCCAAAAGGCTCTTACCCGCATTAATCGCGTCAATGTAGAGCTGTTCGTGTAGGTCGTGGCGCACGGCAATGTAGAGCACATCGATCGAGTCATCGTTGAGGAGGTCGTGGTAGTCGGTGACTTTGCTCGTGACGGTATCGATTTCGTCGAACCATTCGAGGGCTGCCGGGTTAATATCGCACACCGCAGTCAGTCGCGGTCGCACCGGGTGATCGATCAGCGCAGGCCACCGCTGGATCGCTGCAGCGATCTCGCGCCCCATGAGCCCACCACCAATAATGGCGACGTTGACGACTTTCTGGCTCATTTGTCGTCACCTCCCACGAGTTCGAGAGCATCCGCGGCGTTTGCGTTGTCGTGAAGCACCGCCATGAGCGCTCGAGTAATCCCCGATGGGTTCCGGTGTTGCACGACGTTGCGGCGGTAGACAATCCCCGACGCTCCTTGCGCCAGCACGGCGACCGTTCTCTCAAGCAAGGTCTTGTCGTCCACTCGACCGCCGCCGCGAACAAGCACCGGGATGTCCCCCGCGACCTCGACTACGCGGTGGTAGTCCTCAACGTTGTCCGTCGGGTCAGCTTTGATCATGTCGGCGCCCAATTCGCGTGCTTGACGAACGAGTGTGCGGATCTTGTCGGTGTCGCCATCAACCATGTATCCCCCGGCGACCGTGTTGTCTTGCATCACGAGCGGTTCAACCATGAGCGGCATTCCGTATTTCGTGGCTTCCGCCCTCAGTGCCATGATCGATTTGACGCAGGCTTCACGAATTTCGGGCCGCCCGGGTAGCTGGATGAGATTTGCGCAGACGGCAGCGGCATCCAACCTCACCGCTTCTTCGATCGCGTTGGGCACGTGGTGGCTGAATAGATGAGAATCGAGCGGGTTGCCATAAACATTGGCGATGTCAGCACGCAACACAAGGGCCGGCTTGGACTTCCCCTTCACCGATTGCAGCAGTCGCGCTTGCCCCAGTGTCAGTTGAATGGCGTCAGGGCCGGCATCAACGAGCGTTGAGATCACGTTCCCCATGTTCTCAATCCCATTGAGAAACGACGCTTCGCCGAAGAAGCCGTGGTCGACAGCGACATCGAGCAGTCTTCCCGAGTCGGCATTGAACAAACGGTTGAGACGGTATTCAGACACTGTGACGCAACTCCCTTACACGGTGGACGGCGGATCGATGCGAGAAAATTCGCACTGGATTGTCCGTATCGGTCAGGCTATCGTTAGTGAGACAACGTTGTCCAGACTTGAGCGATGGAGTATTGATTATGCCTAACAGCGGGTTCCAGAATGTCTGAGCCGCGCGAGATTGTGCTCGCCGGACACATCTGCATCGACATCGCGACGGATCTCGCGGACTTCGAAACACTCCGCCCGGGTGCGCTGGTCGAGGTCGGGCGAGCAGGCTGGTCGATAGGCGGCACCATAGCCAACACCGGTGGAACCCTGAGCGAACTTGGGGTGCCGATTCGAATCGCAGGCGCCATCTCAGAAGACGAACTCGGACGCACCGCCCGCAGCAGCCTTACGGCCAAAGGCATGCCAGAAAACGGTCTGCAGACGTCGGCCGCAGCGGGTACTTCGTACAGCATCGTTCTGCAGGCGGACGGCACTGACCGCAGCTTCCTGCACTACCCGGGAGCAAACGCGTTCTTTGACCCGGCCGAGGTCGATGTATCCGACGCGAGCCTGGTCCACTTCGGGTACCCCTCGTTGATGGCCGGAATGCTCAAAGACGCGGGCCAGCCCATCCGTGCATTTCTCGAGCGGGCGCACGCGGCTGGCGCCACCACCTCGCTCGATCTGGCTGTTGTCGACCCGAGCTCGAGCGTTGCGTCCCTAGATTGGGCTCAGATCTTCGCTAATATTCTGCCGGCAGTCGATTTCGCCAGCCCCAGCATTGATGACCTCACGTCTGCCCTCGGCATCGATGAACCGTTCTCGATCGAGCTTGTGGAACGTCTCGCGACGTCGCTCATTGACCAGGGTGTGGCCGTTGTCGCGCTGTCCGCGGGAGCGAATGGGGTGTTCGTGAAGACCGACGCTCCCGAGCGGCTGCGCCGCGGCGGATTATTGCTCGCTGAGCTAGCCGAGGACTGGGGCAATTCGGAGCTGTGGCAACCACCGCTCCCCGTGAAAAGCTGGACGTCAACAAACGGTGCTGGCGACGCTCTCACTGCTGGATTTCTCTACTCGCTCTGGAATGGGCTTCCCCTTCCCGACGCCGCGAGGACCGCGGCCGCGAGTGCGGCCATCCGGATGCAGTCAGAGACAGCCACGCCGGATGCCCTCGCCCATATGTTGGAACAACATCCTGCCGTCCCGCCACGTCAACCTCTCGAGGACTCGTAATATGCTCGCTCCCGTAACGCTTCCTGCGAATCAACCGCCCGCCCGCTTCTACCGAGGCGGAGAGAAAATTGCCGCGTTCCGAGGTGACTCGGCCCTGACAGCTACAGCTACAGCCGCTGCCGCCGAAGAAGCACCTCACCATTCGCCCGCCGCAGGGCTCAACGTTCCGGAAGATTGGATCGCCTCCACCACCTGCCTCGCCGGTGAACTCCGGCTCGGCCTCACGGTGTTACCCGACGGGCGCACCCTCACGGAAGCTATCGAAGATGACCCGCATGCCTGGCTCGGACCCGACCACATTGCCGCCTTCGGCTCGGACACCAAACTGCTGATCAAACTTCTGGATGCGGCAGAGCGGCTTCCCGTGCACGTGCACCCCAGCACCGCGTTTGCTCGGGAGCACCTCGGGCGATCCCATGGAAAGGCTGAAGCCTGGTACATCCTGCAAGGTGGGGTCGTTCATCTCGGTCTAAGAGAGGATCTCAGCCGCAGCACGCTCGAACGACTTGTGGCTACCCAAGCGGTGGACGAGCTTGTTCCTCTCCTTCATGAGATCGACGTCGCCAAAGGAGACACCGTCTTCGTTCCCGCCGGAACATTGCACGCCATTGGCGAAGGTGTATTTCTTGTGGAAGTCCAAGAGCCGGAGGACCTCTCGATCCTGCTGGAATGGCGCGATTTCGATCTTGATGGGGAAAAAGACGGCCACCTTGGGCTGGGGTTCGACATCGCACTCGATGCAATCGAGCTTCGGGCAAGCTCCCCCGCAGAGGTCAACTCGTTAATCACCCGAAACCGGGGCGGCAACTCGCTCCTCGCTGACCGCGCAGACGAATTCTTTCAGCTTGGACGCGCAGTTGTGGACGGGACCGCAGAGCTCGCTGGCGGCTTCGCTGTGCTTGTGGTGATCGATGGTGATGCCCAATTGCACAGCGCGGACGGTCACGTTACACCTCTTTCCACCGGGTCGACCATCGCAGTACCTTTCGCTTCTAGTCCCCTTCGGGTCACCGGAAAAGCAGACATTCTGATTGCCCGCCCGCCCGCGCCTGAGGCGAATTCGACCAAGGAGTCAACTCCGTAATGTGCGCAGAAACACCAATCCGAGCGAGCGAGTTGCTTGCCGCTGGCCACGTCACTCGACTCGATGCCCTTGCCGAGATTCGCGACTCGATTGACATCAATGGCGTGCGAGTGATTGACGTTCGCCTCGCCGGAGCATTGAGTTTTGAGGTCCTGCCGCAGCGAGGCCTTGATATTGGTTCGGTATGGCATCGGGGCTCGCCCGTCTCTTGGCGTTCCGCCCTCCCCGGCACACAGTGCGATATTCCAGTCCCTGGCGCCGGGTTCCTCTCCCGCTTCAAAGGGGGGATGCTGGTGACATGCGGGCTCGACAACGTCGGATCAGAGCGGGACGGGTATCCGCTCCATGGCACCTATACCGGCACAGCAGCAAGCGACGTTAGCTACACTCGCGAACTTGACGGCGACAACATCGTCGTCACCGTGAGGGGGCTCATTGCAAACATCGATCTCTTCGGCCGCCGCCTCACCGTTGAGCGCCGCATCGTCGCGCGCACAGGCACCCCGCGCTTGGAAGTGATCGACCACATTCGCAATGAAGGTCACGTGCCGGCTCCGGTGGCGCTGCTCTACCACGTGAACTTTGGCGCGCCTTTTCTTGACGAAGGAACTCGCGTCGAAGTCGAAGCGGCCGAAATCCGCCCGCGCGATGAACAGTCACCGATCGCGGCGGCGGAACGATTTCCCGCGCCGACGACCGACCTCAACGAAGCCGTCTTCGAGCATATTTCGCCCGTCGGTCGAGTGACGGTACGACCCGAGCATGGCGGGGTCGCGACCATCGACTGGAAGCTGGCAACGCTGCCGAGACTCTTCCAATGGGTGTGGCCGGCAGCAGGCGGGTGGGCCCTCGGAATTGAACCCAGCAATTCGCCGCTCTTCCGCGATGACCGCAACCTGCCTCATGCCGGTGCACCGGTGCTGGAACCAGGAGAAATCGTTGAGACTGGATTCAGCCTAGATTTTTCTGTGGACAAGGGCAGTAGCGACGTTCACAATCAGGAATTCAACGGAACCGGCCCACACTGAGCAAATACTGCACGACCCAGTGCGAGCGAGGTCTCGAGCATGCGACCTGCGCCGCGCTTCCGTGGCCGCCGTCACACCGACGAACACCGTCAGCTAGCGTTGACTTCGCGGAGCTTCGAAATCGCGACGCTGCGTGTGTTGCACAACTCCGGGAGACCCATCAATGAGCATCCATGCTCGCCGTCCGACAATGAACGATGTTGCGGCGCACGCGGGGGTCAGCCTGAAGACGGTGTCGCGGGTCGTGAACAGAGTCTCAACGGTTGATCCCGAGCTCGTCTCGAAGGTTCAATCATCAATCGCTGTGCTCGGCTATCGCCACAACAGTCTGGCCGCAGATCTCAGGGCGGGCGACGTTTCGAAGACAATCGGGGTTATCACGGCTGATCTTTCGAACTCGTTCTACACAACGCTGTCCAGCGCAATCGTGCGCGAGGCAAGCGCTCACGGCTATCACGTCGTCATGGCGAGTTCCGAAGAGGATCCCGACCGCGAGCGCGCCCTAGCCCTCGACCTTTGCCAGCGCCGTGTTCGCGGCCTTCTCATCGTTCCGACCAACACCAGTCACAACTATCTTCGCGAGGAAGTCGAACGGGGCACCCCTGTGGTGTTCCTCGACCGCCCGGGGGTTGACATCAGCGCGGACGAGGTTCTTGCCGATAACCGTGGCGGAGCGGAACTCGCGATTGCTCACCTCGCGAGCCGGGGCCATCGCCGAATTGGTTTTCTCTTCGACTCCTTAACGATCTATACGATGGCCGAGCGACTTGCCGGAGCCCGTGCAGCCTTGGACAAGGCGAACATCGACTTCGACGACACCCTCCTGGCCACCAACATCCATGCTCCCGAAGACGCGGCAACCGCCATGGCGGCGATGCTGGACATTGTTGACCCCCCAACCGCCGTGTTGTGCGGAAACAACAGGAGCACGGTAGGAGTCGTTGAGGAAGCCTGGCGTCGAGGCGCTGAGATCGAAGTTGCGGGATTCGATGACTTCGAGATGTCTCGACTATTGCCCCGCCCTGTTACCACGGTCAGCAACGACATTGTCGCGCTCGGCACCACGGCAACGCGGCAACTGATCGCACGGATGGAAGGTGATGTCAGCGCAGCGCACCGAACGTTGCTGCCCTCACATCTGGTCAGCCGTGGCGGCTGGTCGGCTTCCCAATAACCGACGATCACGGCCGCAGTCCAGCTGGCATCAGCTGAGCTGTGGCACGCCGCCGCACAGCGCAGCTCAATGCAGCGCTCCTAGACTGACCCTGTGACCGATGCCAACCCTCTGAGCATTGCGGATGTCTCTGCCGACGTCGCCCTGCTCGCTGGCGGCGGGGCGGCGATTCTGTTGCAGATTGCGCACCCTGCTGTGGGTCGGGCGGTGGCCGAGCACAGCGACTTTGCGCGTCGCCCCCTGGACCGTCTGAATGGCACCCTCACCTACCTCTATGTCACCGTTTATGGCACGCCATCCGAAGCTGCTGAGGTCGCCCGCAGGGTAGGCGCAGCTCATCGCCCGGTCCGCGCCGACGGTTACGACGCTCAAGATCCCCGATTGCAGTTGTGGGTCGCAGCCACCCTCTACGACACCGCGATGCGGGTACATGAGCTTGTGTTCGGCCCCATGCGCGACGCGGACGCCGAATCATTGCTCGCCGATTACTCTCTGATTGCGACAGCGTTGGGGGTGCCCCGCGCGCTGTGGCCAGCAAACCGTGCCGCGTTTGCCCAGTATTGGAACGAAAGCGTGGCCTCGTTGCGGGTGACTGACTCAAGCCGCCGCGTCGCCACGCAGTTGCTGCATCCAACAGGTGGCCCATGGTGGTTATCTCCGGCCATGCCGCTCGTAAGAGTGCTCACTGCCGGACTGCTGAGCACTGAGCTGAGGGAGGCCTACGGACTCTCGCACCGCCAGAAGCGGTTTGATCGGATCATGCGGGTCACACGCACCATCTACCCGCACCTGCCGCGTTGGGTGCGATTCGCGGCGCAGCGGAGGTATCTGGCAGCATTCCGCCGGGCACGCGCGAGCGGAAGCTAGCCTCGGGCTGTGACCACCACTGACGGCCCGAAAGAATCATCGCCCGAAGCACGTGGGTGAACTCCGGCAAGTTCTAGGCCGCGTTAGGCGAGTTCGAATTCAATCGTCCCGCTCGCGATCTCAGCAGACACCAGCCGCACCCGAACCGTCGCTCCCGCAGAAACGTCCCCAGAGATCCGGGCCGTGATCACCGGTTCGGCAATCTGGATGACTCCACCATCGTCGCGCTCAGAAACGACCGTGGCGTCGAACTCGTGCCCCACCCGCGAACTCAGGAGTGCCGCCTCAATCGCGTTCACCGACGAGCGTTCCAGTTGCGACGCGAGAGCGCTCGTCCGCGCCATGATCGAGGGCAACTCGGGGAGCGCTTCGCGAACCCATTTCGGCACGTCACGACCGGCAACGATGGCTTCACACGCCACGAGAACGAACCTGTCGACAAGGCGACGAATGGGCGCCGTTGCGTGCGCGTACGGGGCGGCGACCGCGGCCTGTGTCCGCTCTGCGGGCAATTCACCGTCGAACACCGTGTAGCCCGCACCGCGAAACAACGATGCGGCCGCATGAATCGCGGCGAGGGCACGAGGATCGCTGTGGTCGAGAGTACGCAGGTACTCGCCATAGTCCTGGCCCTCGGGCCACGGGCATCCGAGGCTGGCAACCTGGTGCCGGAAACGTGTCAGGGTCTCCTCGTCGGGGGCAGGCATGGTGCGCAGAATGCCAACGCCTCCCCCCAGCATGATCAACGCGGCTTCCATGCCGGTCATGAGTGAGACGTGAGCGTTGTAGTCTTCGACCGGAAGCGGGCTGCGGCGTTCCACCACATAGTTGCCGTCGACGAGTGCAACTTCCTCGTCGGGGCGGTTGAGGCTCGCACCGCCACGTTCGCGTTCCAGCTCGGCGCGCAACCGACCAAACTCCGGCAGCAACGACAACGACTCGTCGGCCTGTCCATTGTCGAGAAGGGTCTGCACTTCGGTGTAGTCGTACTGGCGACGACTCCTGACTTGCGCCCGCACCAGCGTCGTGGAGGTGACTGCACCGCGAGCATCCAGATCAAACGACCAGACAAAAGCGGGGCGTGTGGCACCAGCCAGCAGCGAGGCCGCGTCTTCACTGATGATCGTCGGGTGCAGCGGAACACGTCCGTCAGGCGCGTAAATTGTCTGGCCGCGCTTACGTGCCTCCGCATCCACTGGCGATCCAGGGAAAACGAATGCGGGGACCTCAGCAATCGCGTACAGCACCCGAAGGGTCTCACCATCCCGTTCGAGGTAAAGCGCCTGATCGAGGTCAGTTGCTCCCTGCGGGTCGATTGTCGCGAACGGGATGTCCGTGAGGTCGAGCTCCGGCGGTTCGTAGGCTGCGACGGCAGCCTCCGCCGCTTCCTCAACCTCTGCGCTGAACTCGGTTGGCAGTTCAAGATCGACACGCACCGCGTTTAGCGCGTCTGCTAACTCATCGCCCACATCGAGCGGTCGAACGCGGGGAACGACTAGGCGCTCGTCCCAACCGCTCGAGCTGCCCGATGCATCGTGGCTGTCAGAGTCAAAGTTTCTCAATAGGAGCAATCTTTATCAGCAGTCGCTTGCGACCAGCGGTATCGAATTGAACGTCGGCAATGCTCTTCGGGCCACTTCCGGTGACCTGATTTACGCTTCCATCACCAAAGTCAGTGTGCCGGATTCGGTCGCCCGCCGCCAGAGTCAAGTCACCGTTGTCGCGCACCGTGGCAGTGACCGCATTGGTCCACTCGGTCTTCGCGCGTGGCGGTGCCGGAGGAAGACCCCCGGATGCCGCCTGACGCAGCGAACCGGCCCACGAGCCGCCATTATCGCGGCGAGCGTTGAGGGCCCTCGACTGGGTCCCACCGCGCGAGTTCGCCATTCCGGGTGACTGCTTCCACTCGATCAGTTCGGTGGGAATCTCTTGCAGGTAGCGACTCGGCATCGCCACATTGACTTCACCAAACTGGGCACGCGTCATGGCCAGCGAGAGGAACAATCGTTTTCGGGCACGCGTGATGCCGACGTAGAAGAGTCGGCGTTCCTCCGCGGGGCCGCCCGGTTCGTTTGCCGACATACGGTGCGGCAACAGGTCCTCTTCAACACCGGTCAAGAACACCGAATCGTATTCGAGTCCCTTGGCGGTGTGCAGGGTCATGAGCGAGACGGTCCCGCTGGAATCATCAAGATCATCGGCGGCAGCTACCAGAGACACTTCGGTGAGGAAGTCGAGCAGGGTGCCTTCGGGGTTGTTCTTGCCGAACTCTTTCGTCACCGCCACAAGTTCATCGACGTTCTCTGCGCGCGCCTCATCCTGTGGGTCTTGCGAGGCTCGCAGTGCGTTGATGTACCCCGAACGCTCCATCAGCTCGGTCAGAATGTCGGCGGGTTTACCCTTCTCTACCTTCGCCATTACTTCATCGAGCAGCGTCGCCAGACCCTCAATCGCCTTGGTCACCTTGGGCCCGAGGCCAAGCTCGGAGGCGTTACGCAGCGCATCACGCAGCGTCATCCCGCGATCGTCGGCCCACGCCTGCAGCGCCGCCTCCGTCGCCGGACCGATGCCGCGCTTGGGGGTGTTCATAATGCGCCTCAGAGCAAGCGGATCCGCCGGGTTCGCCACCGCGATCAGATAGCCAAAGGCATCCTTGATTTCCGCACGCTCGTAGAACTTCGTGCCGCCGAGTACCCGATAGGGCAATGCGGCACGGATGAAGATCTCCTCCAGTGCACGGGTCTGCGAGTTCGTGCGATAGAAGACCGCGATGTCTTTGTAGGCGACGCCCTGATCGTGCAGCTTCTGAATCTCATCCGCCACAAACTGTGCTTCGTCGTGGCCGGAGTAGCCGGTGAAGCCGACAATTTTGTCTCCAGCACCGATCGTCGTGAAAAGCTTCTTGTCCTTGCGGTCAAAATTGTGCGAGATCACCGCGTTCGCGGCATCCAAAATTGTCTGGGTCGAACGGTAGTTCTGTTCCAGCAGAATCACTGTCGAGCGGGGAAAGTCACGTTCGAATTCCACAATGTTGCGGATGTCGGCCCCGCGGAACGCATAGATTGACTGGTCGCTGTCGCCGACAACGGTCAGCGACGCGGCCTCAAGTTCATTCGCTTGTCCCTGCACAAGCACACCAGGCGAGGCCTCGAATTGCTCTGGAGCCGGCGGTTTCGTCAACTCACGGATCAACGAGTATTGGGCGTGGTTGGTGTCCTGATATTCGTCAACGAGGATGTGTTTGAAGCGTCGCTGGTAGGTGGCCGCAATGTGCGGGAACGCTCGGAAGAGATAAACGGTCTGACCGATGAGGTCGTCGAAGTCGAACGCGTTGGCGTCACTCAGGCCGCGAGTGTAGCGACGGAAAACCTCGAGAAACTTCTTCTCGGTCGGGTCGCTGAGGTTGGCATCGCGGGCGAAACCTTCCACGTCGGTTAGCTCATTCTTGAGTTGCGAAATGCGGTTTGCGGCCTTGCTGACGGTCAGACCAAACATGTCAGCGTCGAGCTCTTTGAGAATCCGTTTCAGCAGAGCCTTGCTGTCTGCGGAGTCGTAGATCGTGAAGTTCTTCGAGAAGCCAAAGGCTTCCGCTTCGCGACGGAGGATACGAACACACGCGGAGTGGAAGGTAGAGATCCACATTCCTTCGGCCGAATCTCCTACAATCGCCTGCACGCGCTCGCGCATCTCGGCGGCGGCTTTGTTGGTGAAGGTGATGGCCAAAATCTGGCTCGGCCACGCTTCCCGCGAACGCAGCAGACCAGCGATCCGCCGCGTGAGCACGCTGGTCTTGCCAGACCCGGCACCGGCAACAATCAGCAACGACGGACCGCGGTATTCCACGGCTTCTCGCTGACGTGGGTTCAGCCCATCAAGCAGGGGGTCACCAACGGGATCGCCGTCGGCAGAACGGCCAGGGTCTTGGGGGTCAAAAACTGTCGTCATCGCCCCTCGACTCTACCCGCGCGCGGTGACGGCGAGGTCGGGTTGATCGGCGAAAACCCCGTCGAGGCCGGAATCCATGATGGTGCGGAACTCGCCTATCCAGTCACCGAACTGTTCAGGCTGAGTGCTCGATCGAAAATTTTTCGCTAGGTACTGGTTTTCTGCGCGCAACGTCCAGCAGAACACGAGGAGTCCCACGGCATGGGCACGGTCAACAACGTCGTTGGTGGCGGTGAAGTTGCCCGCGGTGTCCTTCACCATCAGCATCTTCTTATCGATACTGATTCCGTCCACTTCTTGGGCCAGCCGGGCAAGCCCCTCCCCCGTGAGGTGGTCGGCGTAGCTGCGGGCCTTCGCACCGAATTGTGCAACCAAGTCCGAGGGGGACCCACCGGATTCCAGTAAGAAAACCAGCTTGCCGGGAACTCCACGGTCACGGATGCGGTGCAAGACGCTTTGCTCAAAGGACTCGATGATCAGATTGTCCGCCGTCGCCCAACCACCAACGTCTCGGGCGAACAACTCATCAAGCGGCAGCCCGATCGACGCGAAGTAGCTTGCGTGTTTGACCTCGGCCACGACCTTCAGCCGACGGCGTTGCGCCTCAGGGTGCTCCCCCACAAGTTCCAGAAGGTCAGTCAACCGCAGAATAGGCGAGGTGTCATTGTGGGTGCTGCTGGCCTGACGCAGCTGGGGCAAACGTTCGCGGGCACGCAATGTGCTGAGCTCATCCCAGGTGAAATCCTCGGTGAACCAGCCCGTAACCGAGGCTCCATCGATCGTCTTTGACGTGCGACGATCAGCGAAAGCCGGATGCTCTGCCACATCGGTGGTTCCGGAGATCTCGTTCTCGTGGCGCAACACCAGCACGCCATCGCGGGTCGCGACGATGTCGGGTTCTACGGCATCTGCCCCGAGCGTGAACGCCAGATCGTAGGCGGCACGAGTGTGTTCTGGGCGGTAGCCACTTGCCCCTCGGTGCCCAATCACAAGCGGGCTATTGGTGGTGCTCATCGAGTCAAGGGTATGCGGTGAAGCCTGTATGGCTACTATTTGTTTATGTCCGAATGCTCGTCATGCGCTGCCACGGTGAAGCCCGAGTGGAACTTCTGCATCTATTGTGGGGAACCCACTTCGTCCGACACGTCACGTCCCGCCCCATTGCCGGTCCAGCGGATGAATCCATTGGCTATTCTGGCGCTCGTGCTCGCCGTGATCGGTGGTGCTCCCGCACTGATCTTTGGTCACGTCGCGATTCGACAGATCAAGCAGACCGGCGAACGCGGAATGGTCATGGCGGTGATCGCGACTGTTCTCGGCTACGTGTGGTTGGTCGTGTGGGCGTTCCTGCTGTATTCGCTCCTGACCACCGGCCGCTAGTTGCCCCATGACGCCTCGCCACTGGGAGCCAACCCGACGAATCCCACTGAAATGGGGTCACTACGCTGACCGTTATTACGTGGGACTCGCGCTCATCATCGCCGGCGGAATGCACCTGCAGGGTGCCAACAACTACACCCTCATCATTCTGCTGATTGGCACCACAGCAACGGTGGTCGGCTGGTCGATCATGCCGGCGAAAGGCTGGCGCCGAATGATCGTGATTCTTCCGGCGGTAAGCCAAATCTGGATCATGCTCACCGGGCCGATGTCCGTGTGGACCCTCACCATCCCCTTGGCCTGCTGGCTACTCGTGCGACACCGACCGCTGCTGTCGTATTTGGCGCTCGCCCTGCCGATCGCCAACGGCATCATCCTGCCTCGGTTCTTTCAGGAATACTCCTCGATGCCTCAGGCCATCATGATTTCGGCGGTCGTGCTCGTCGCCGCGGCATGGCTCGCCCGGCTGATCGCTATCAGCGCACGGTCGTACCGCTCAAAGCGGGCATTTCTCAGCGAAACCCGATAGTTTTGATGTGCGTCACCAAAGGGTGATGCCACACCAACCAGAGGAATCATGGCACTCAATAACCCCGCTTTCTCCCGCGATGCTGCCTTTAGCTCGCGCGGCGGAATCGCCGTAGCGAACCAGGTCTCCACCCAGCAGCTGAACGACATGTACAACCGTGAGTCGGTGCCCGCATCGGGCGACGTCATGACGGTTGAAGACACGATCGCCAAGACCGTCGGTGCCTTCGCACTGCTGCTTGTCGGTGCAGCGCTCAGCTGGGTTCTCGCCCCAACAATGCCACTGCTGTGGATCGGCGCAGGCCTCATCGGTTTTGTGCTCGCCCTCGTCAACATCTTCAAGAAGCAGCCCTCCGGCGCGCTCGTCTTGGCCTACTCGGCCGTTGAAGGTGTCTTCGTCGGTGGCATCTCGCGCTTCTTCGAGTTCAGTTACCCCGGAGTTGTGTCGCAGGCGCTCATCGCGACAATCGTCGTCGTCGGCGTTACGCTCGCACTGTTCGCCAGTGGCAAGATTCGTGCATCCAAGAAGGCCACCAAGATCTTCCTGATCGCGATGATCGGCTACGCCGTGTTCTCGCTGGTGAACTTTGGTCTCATGATCTTCGGCGGAACCGACACCGCGTTCGGCCTGCGCAGCGCTGAAATCTTCGGAATCCCGCTTGGTGCAATTCTCGGTGTGCTCGTCGTCATCATGGCCGCGTACTCACTCGTGCTCGACTTCGACTTCATCCAGAAGGGTGCCGCCAACGGCGTCCCCCGCGCCTTCGGCTGGAAGGGTGCCTTCGGCATCATGGTCACCGTGATCTGGCTGTACCTCGAGCTGCTGCGCTTCTTCGCGATTCTGCGCGACTAGCGGAATTCACTGAGCAATAACAAAGCCCCCGTCCCCTCGGCAGTAGCCGGGTGGCGGGGGCTTCGTTGTTTAGCCTCTTATTCCCATTCAATGGTTCCTGGTGGCTTCGACGTGACGTCGAGAACCACGCGGTTGACCCCATCCACCTCGTTGGTGATGCGGTTCGAAATCTTCGCAAGCACGTCGTAGGGCAGGCGCGTCCAGTCCGCGGTCATCGCGTCCTCCGACGAGACCGGGCGCAGCACGATGGGGTGCCCGTAGGTGCGACCGTCGCCCTGAACGCCCACCGAGCGCACGTCAGCAAGCAGCACGACAGGGCACTGCCAGATTGAGTCATCGAGTCCTGCAGCGGTCAACTCGGCGCGTGCGATCGCGTCTGCCTTACGCAGCAGCTCAAGTCGGTCATGGGTTACTTCACCAATGATGCGGATGCCGAGACCCGGTCCAGGGAACGGCTGGCGACCGACGATGGTCTCCGGCAGCCCCAACTCGCGACCGATCGCGCGGACCTCATCCTTGAACAGGGTGCGCAGCGGCTCAACAAGCTTGAACTGCAGGTCTTCGGGAAGTCCGCCAACGTTGTGGTGGCTCTTGATGTTGGCTGTGCCGGTTCCGCCGCCACTTTCGACGACGTCTGGGTACAGGGTGCCCTGCACGAGGAACTTCACCTTCTCACCGTCGCCTTGAGCTTCGAGCACGAGTGCTTCTGCGGCGTTTTCGAAGCTACGGATGAATTCGCGGCCGATGATCTTGCGCTTCGTTTCGGGGTCGGTGACCCCGGCGAGGGCATCCATGAACTGGTCGACGGCGTCGACGGTAACGAGGCGCACACCGGTCGAGGCAACATAGTCCTCCTCCACCTGGCGGCGCTCGTCCTGTCGCAGCAGACCGTGGTCGACGAAGATGCAGACGAGCTGGTCACCCACAGCCTCGTGCACGATTGCTGCAGCCACGGCGGAGTCGACACCGCCAGAGAGTCCACAGATCACGCGAGCCGAACCAACCTGCTCGCGGATGCGCTCAACCTGCTCAGCGATCACGTTGCCGCTGTTCCAGTCGGCGGGAATTCCCGCGGCGTCGTGCAGGAAGTTTTCGAGCAAATCCTGGCCGAACTCGGAGTGCTTGACCTCGGGGTGCCACTGCACGCCGTAGAGGCCGCGCTCCTTGTTAGCGAAAGCAGCGACCGGGGTGGCCTCCGTGCTGGCAAGCACGCTGAACCCGTCGGGGGCTTCGGTGACGGCGTCACCGTGGCTCATCCAAACCGTCTGTTTGTCTGCCTGGTCGCCCAGCAGCGCACCACCATCGCCCTGAACGGTCATGTCGGTCGCGCCGTACTCGCGCAGACCCGTCTTGGAGACCGTTCCGCCCAGTTGACGGGCCATCACCTGGAAGCCGTAGCAAATGCCGAAGACGGGAACACCCAACTGAAGGATGCCGGGGTCGAGGTCAGGTGAACCTGGTTCGTAGACGCTCGACGGTCCGCCGCTCAGCACAATCCCTATCGGGTTCTTGGCCGCGATGTCTTCGGCGGAGATGGTGTGCGGCACAATCTCGCTGTACACGCTCGCTTCGCGAACACGGCGTGCAATGAGCTGAGCGTATTGGGCGCCGAAGTCGACAACAAGAACGGGACGTGCGCTCGTGTCTGCCGAGGTGGCCGTGGGGTCGGTCATGCAGTTGCCTTTGCGGGGTCGGCGCCGGCCGCGCGAGCGGCTGCAGCGGATTCGATGGCCTCGATCTTCGCGTTGACGAGTCGAGGAACCTGACGTTCAAGGAAGAACGACAGCAGAGGGATGACGCCACCGAGGGCGATGTAGAGAAAGCGCAGGAACGAGAAGCGCGTGAGGCGCCACAGGATGAAGTCCGCGGCAACATAGAACACGTAGAGCCAGCCATGAACGATCAGGATGATCGTTGAGACGTTAATGCCCTGAACAAGCTCTTTCGGAGTCAAGGTAACGAATCCCGCAGGGCCGTTCAGCTCGATGTCACCGCCGAGCCCGTAGCGGAAGAACATCATGAGGCACAGCACGAGCAGAAAGGTGCCGGTGATGATCGATGACACCTTGTAGAACGTGAGGGTGCGCCGAATGCGCGGAATGTCTGAAAGCCGGGGACCGAGAGCCATGGCTCTATTCTACGGCCGTGTCAGAGTCCACGCCTGCGCTCTCCTCTTCCCACTCGTCACGCACGAGGCGGTACCAGAGGAAGATGGCGAAGCCGCCGAAGACCACCCACTCGACGGCATAGAAGACGTTGAGCAGATTGAGCGACACCTCGGTCGATGGCGGGGGCGAATCAATCGCGTCGAGACCTGATGGCGGATTGAAGCTGACCACGTAGCCACCGTAGGTTCCTGCCGGCACGTCCTCCCACAGGTTCACCAGTTCTGCTACGGCAAGAGCGCTGCGCTCTTCCGCCTCAAAATCGGATTGCTGCGGGGACTCGGTTGGCAACAGCCGCCCGGTGAAGCTCGAGTGAAGCGGCGACTCCTCGAGTTCGGAGATCGCGGATGCCGCAGCGTCCGCCGATGCCGCCCAGCCAAGCGCGATGGCGATGCTTGCCCCGCTCCGCTCAACCCCGTGACCGACAACCCAGTACCCCTCGTCAGAGGTATCGTTGCGACGATCAGAGAGCACGATGTAGTCACCGGAGACCAGCTCGGCGGTGAACGTGACCGACTGCCCGGTTGTTACCGAGGCCAGAGGCTCTTGCGCGGTCGCGACGCTGTCCAGCTCGACGATGGTTTCACTCTGCTGCTCGGTAATTTCGCCGCCTTCTAGGCTGCGGCTGAGTTGCCATTCGCCGAGCGCCGCAAACGTTGCGGCGATCGCTAACGCTAGAACGAGTGCGCCGATCCAGCGGGGGCGGCGGGCGATTTGCCAGAATGTCGCGGGTGCTGGTCGGACAGAAGTGCTCGTGCTCACTCGCTAACAATATCTGGTGAATCGAGTCGAACCCTGTCAGCCGATTCGTCGTCGGGCTGTTGTTGACTGGCAATCTCCGCCGCAACTCTGTGCCGGTAACGCTCAATCTCGGCAGCAGTGCGGGCATCGTCCCACCCGAGAACACCGGCCATGAGCCGTGCGGCCACTGGCGCAGCCGACACACCACGATCCCACGCCTCGATGGAAATTCGAGTGCGGCGTGCCAGGACGTCGTCAAGGTGGAGAGCACCTTCCGCCCTTGCCGCGTAGACGACCTCCGCAGCGATGTAATCATCGGCACCGGGCAGCGCCTCAGCCAGCTCAGGAGTCTGGCGAACCAGCTCAAGCACCTCAGTCGCGAGAACACCGAAGCGATTGAGAAGGTGTTCAACGCGCGAGGTGTGCACCCCATACGTGCGGGCGAGGCTGGCGCGTTTGTTCCACGCGGCTTTGTAGCCTTCCGCCCCGAGAAGCGCGACCTCCTCGGTGATGCTGGAGGAGATCTTGCCGTCGAGCGCATCGACGGCGGCGTCAACCGCATCCTTTGCCATGATGCGATACGTCGTCCATTTTCCGCCCGCAACGACGACGAGGCCGGGAACGCTGTGGGTGACGATGTGCTCCCGGCTGAGCTGGGAGGTGGAGTCGGATTCGCCAGACAGCAGCGGGCGCAGTCCAGCGTAAACACCTTCAACATCGGCTCGCGTCAGAGGTACGGCAAGTACCTTGTTGACGTGATCGAGCAGGTAATCGATGTCAGCGGCGGTGGCTGCCGGATGCGCTTTGTCGAGGTCCCAGTCCGTGTCGGTGGTGCCAATCAGCCAGTGACGACCCCACGGGATCACAAAGAGCACGCTCTTCTCTGTGCGCAACAGCAGCCCAAGCTTGGATTGGAAGCGGTCTCGCGGCACCACAAGGTGCACGCCCTTTGACGCTCGCACCTTGAACTGGCCACGTTCGCCCACCATCGCTTGGGTGTCATCGGTCCAGACACCCGTTGCATTCACGACCTGCTTCGCACGGATCTCAAACTTCTCACCGGTCTCAAGGTCGTGTGCCATCACGCCGACGACGCGCTCGCCGACCCTGACGAAGTCTTCGACTCGAACACGGTTAGCGACCTGCGCCCCGTAGAAACTCGCGGTGCGCGCCAGCGTCGACACATACCGGGCGTCATCCACCTGCGCGTCGTAATAGGTGAGCCCGCCACGGAAAGCGTTCGCCCGCAAGCTCGGGGCCGCCCGCAGCATCTGCCGGCGGCTGAGGTGACGGTGGTGCGGTACGCCAGGTGGTCTGCCGCCGGTATAGCTAAAGAGGTCGTACAGCAGCATTCCCGCACCGATGTAGAGCCGTTCGATTATCGGCTTGGTCACCGGGTAGAGGAAGCGCACCGGACGCACAAGATGGGGTGCGATTCGCTGCAGAAGCAGACCGCGTTCGATTAGGGCTTCGCGAACGAGACGAAAGTCGAGCTGTTCCAGATAACGGATGCCGCCGTGCACCAGTTTTGACGATCTGCTGGACGTTCCGGAAGCCCAGTCGCGCGCTTCGACAAGGCCGACGTTAAGCCCGCGAGTGGCGGCATCCAAAGCGCTGCCGGTCCCGACTATGCCGCCCCCGATTACGAGGACGTCGAGCTCGGTCTCGCGCAGCGCGGTGATTGCTGCTTCGCGCTGTTGTGCACTCAGCGGTGCCGTCTGGGTGATCGCTCCGGGCTTAGCCATTGTTTCTCCTCCAGCAACTGAGTGCAGTCGACTACAGCGTGTTGTACGGGGCAACGACCACGTCGACCCGCTGGAATTCCTTAAGGTCGGAGTAGCCGGTGGTGGCCATCGAACGACGCAGCGCGCCGATGAGGTTCGACTGACCGTTCGGATGAGAGGACGGCCCATTGAGGATCTCCGCAAGCGGAGCAAGCTGGCCGACTTCGACGCGGTTGCCTCGAGGCAGTTCCGAGTGGTGTGCCTCTTGGCCCCAGTGCCAGCCGCCGCCAGGGGCATCGGTGGCACGCGCTAGTGCGCTGCCGAGCATGACGGCATCCGCACCGACCGCGATTGCTTTGACCATGTCGCCACTGGTGCCGAGGCCTCCGTCGGCGATGACGTGAACGTAGCGACCGCCGGACTCGTCCATGTAGTCGCGGCGAGCGCCGGCAACATCGGCAATTGCGGTTGCCATGGGGGCGTGGATACCGAGGCTGGAGCGGGTGGTGCTTGCCGCACCGCCACCGAAGCCGACGAGCACGCCTGCTGCGCCCGTGCGCATGAGGTGGAGCGCCGCCGTGTAGCTGGCGGCGCCACCGACGATCACGGGAACGTCGAGCTCGTAGATGAACTCCTTGAGGTTGAGCGGTTCACTCGTTTTGGAGACGTGCTCCGCACTGACGGTCGTGCCCCGGATGACAAACAGGTCGACTCCGGCATCAACGACAGTCTGGTGAAGTTCTTTCGTGCGCTGGGGACTCAGCGCACCGGCCACGGGCACTCCGGCTTCACGAATTTCAGCAAGACGCTGGGTGACAAGCTCGGGCTTAATCGGCTCCGAGTACAACTGCTGCATGCGTGCTGTCGCCTGGTCTGCGGGGAGGGTACGAATCTCTTCGAGCACAGGCTCGGGGTTCTCATAGCGAGTCCAGAGTCCCTCAAGGTCGAGCACACCGAGTCCACCAAGCTTGCCCATGGCAATTGCGGTCTGCGGGGAGACCACAGAATCCATGGGGGCCGCGATCACCGGAATGTCGAAGGTGAACGCGTCGATCGTCCAGTTGACCGACACATCGCGTGGGTCGCGGGTTCGGCGCGAGGGCACGATGGCGATGTCATCAAAGGCATAGACGCGGCGAGCGCGCTTGGCGCGGCCAATCTCGAAATCATTCACTGCTCTAGCCTACCCGTCCAGCGATTATGTGCGCCTGCGGATGCTGACAGCTGCTCGATTCCGCGCCAACGACTAGTTTTCGAGGGCATTGACATGAGCTAAACAAACGTTTAGCTTCTTAAACATGCGTTCAAAGAAAGCGGATACGAACACGAAGGCCCGCATTCGTGACGCCGCGATCGTACTCATCGGACGCAACGGGTTCGCTGCGACAAGCGCCCGCGCCGTCGCTGCCGAAGCCGCCGTCAGCCCGGGACTCGTCATCCACCACTACGGCAGCATGCGCGAGCTCAAGTCAGTGTGCGATGACTTCATCATCACCGAGGTGACGCAACGCAAGGCGGGTGCCGGCTCCGGTGACGTGGGTGCTGCCGTAAGCGAATGGTACGCGGACTTCGACACCTACGAGCCCTGGCTAACCTACCTAGGCCGCCTCTTCACCGACGATACCGAATCAGGCGCAGACCTTTTTGATCGCTTCGTCGCCCTGTCCCGCACGATACTCAACGATGGGGTCGCGAGCGGACACGTAAACCCCAGCCCTGACGAACACGCCCGCGCAGTGGTGCTCGTCACTCACAGTCTGGCCATGCTCACGCTGCAAACCCACGTCTCCCGTGCCCTCGGAACCGAGCGCCTCAGTCTCGACGCTCTTAGCCGCATGAGCGCCGCGACGCTCGACATCTACACGCACGGCATTTACACGTCCGGTAACGCACTCCGCGCCACACGGGACGCCGCCTCGACGGCACGAGCGAACCAATCCGAGAAGGGACAGGGCTCCTAGCCCACTCATGACTTACGCCATTGAAACCATCGGACTCACCAAACGGTTTGGCCACCATACCGCGCTCAACAGCATGGATCTCGCCGTCGAAACCGGCAGCGTATTCGGCGTCATCGGCCCCAACGGCGCGGGCAAAACAACCGCGATGCGCCTACTGCTCGACATCATCCGTCCCACCGCGGGCAGCGCCACCGTGCTAGGTCGTTCCCCGATCGCTGGCGGTGCAGCGCTGCGCAAGGAGATCGGATTCCTGCCCGGAGAACTGTTGCTCACCGGGCGAGTCTCTGGACGATCGCTGCTGAGGCACTACGCCGAGATCAGCGGGCCGGTGCCTCCCCAACGAGTGGACGAACTAGCGGAACGGCTCGGGCTCGACCTGAGCCGTCATGTTCGGCAGCTATCGAAGGGCAACAAACAAAAGCTCGGGCTCATTCAGGCCTTCATGCACGAACCTCGACTTCTCGTGCTCGACGAGCCGACCAGCGGACTCGACCCCCTCATGCAGCAAGAGTTCCTGCAGATGGTGCGCGAAGCGCAGCACAAGGGTCAGACCGTCTTTCTCAGTTCCCACATGCTCAGCGAAGTGCAGCACGCTGCGGATCAGGTTGCAGTGTTGCGCAACGGCCGAGTCGTCACTGCGGGAGACATTGCGAGCCTGAGAGCCAGCGCCGTACGGCGCGTCTACGTTGATATCACGGATGCGTCAGCCGATCACATCCGCACCGCCCTATCGGCGCTGCCGCAACTGGGCGACCTCTCGGTGACCACCGGCGACATCATTCAGGTCACCGGCACCGTCGAAGGTCACATTGACGCTCTCGTCAAAGCAATAGCCCCTTTCCACGTCGTCGATCTGAGGGTTGAGGAACAAGACCTTGAGTCGTCGGTTATCGACCTTTACGCTGCGGAGGCCCGCAATGACAAGTAGCTTTCTTCCGCTGACCCGCCGCAGCCTCGCCGGTTCGTGGCGCGGGCTTCTCGGCTGGACCGCAGGCTTTGCGGCGGCAATCACCCTGTACATCCCGCTCTATTCTTCGTTTGCGGGCGATGACGCCGGATTCCAGAGCGTCATTGATTCCATCCCCGAGGCGCTCGCGTCAACACTGGGATTTGAGAACCTTTCAAGCGGCGCCGGCTATGTGCAGGCCACGTTCCTGGGGCTCATCGGGTTCGCGCTCATCACCATTGCGGCCACCTTGTGGAGTTCGGCGGCCATTGCCGGCGAGGAAGAAGCGGGCTCTCTCGAGCTGACTCTCGCCCACGGGGTCTCCCGGGTGCAGCTGATGATCGAGAGCAGTCTTTCCGTCGTGCTTCGGTTGATCTGGGTCATGGCCGTCTCTGGCCTGCTGATCCTCGGCCTCAACGAATCCTCCGGAATCGAGATCGAGCCGGTGAATATTCTCGGCGGCATCCTTGCGCTGCTCGGCCTCGGTGTGCTTTCGGCGAGTTTCGGTCTCGCCGTCGGCGCCATGAGCGGGCGACGCTCCTACGCCAGTGCCGCCGCCGCCGGCGTCTCGCTTGCTGGCTATGTTCTCAATTCGCTTGGCAACCAGAGCGCGGATGTCGAATGGTTGCACAACCTTTCGCCGTACCACTGGGCGTTCGGCAACTCGCCTCTGCGCGACGGCGCAGATTGGGGTGCGCTTGGTCTCATCTACGGCATCGCCGCCCTGGCACTTGTTGTCGGCGGATTCTTCTTCAACCGACGAGACGTGGCCGTTTAGAGGCTCGGACACCACACCCAGCCAACGGCGAAGGCCTGCAGCAAGCACACGCTTGCTGCAGGCCTTCGGCCAAGCTCAGTCACATCCGAGACTCGTAGCCGCCTAACGACGGTAGTTCGGTGCTTCCACAACCATCTGGATGTCGTGGGGGTGCGATTCCTTCAAGCCCGCGGCGGTGATCCGCACGAACTTGCCCTTCTGCTGCAGCTCTTCAATAGTGCGAGCGCCGGTGTAGAACATGGACTGACGCAAGCCACCCAAGAGCTGATACATGACAGCGGAGACCCGACCACGGTAAGGAACCTGACCTTCAATACCCTCGGGGATGAGCTGCTCGTCGGAGGGAACATCGGCTTGGAAGTAGCGGTCACGCGAGTACGAGGTCTTCGTGCCGCGAGTCTGGAGCGCTCCCAGCGAACCCATTCCACGGTAGCCCTTGAATTGCTTCCCGTTCAAGAAGATGAGGTCGCCGGGGCTTTCGTCGGTTCCTGCAAGTAGCGATCCAAGCATGACGGTCTCGGCGCCAGCAACGATCGCCTTGGCAATGTCGCCCGAGTATTGGAGGCCTCCATCCGCAATAACCGGAACGCCTGCCTCTCGAGCAGCAAGCGACGCTTCGTACACTGCGGTCACCTGCGGCACGCCAACACCAGCGACGACCCGCGTGGTGCAGATTGATCCGGGGCCGACGCCAACCTTTACGGCATCGACGCCAGCATCGATGAGCGCCTGGGCACCCGAGCGAGTCGCGACGTTGCCGCCAATGACGTCAATCGCGTCGAACGATGAGTCGGCTTTCAGCCGACGAACGATGTCGAGAACACCAGAGGAATCACCATTGGCGGTGTCAACGACGAGCACGTCAACACCGACGTCTCGTAGACGCTCGGCACGCTCCCAAGCATCGCCGAAGAACCCGATTGCCGCCCCCACGCGCAGGCGACCCTCGTCATCCTTTGTCGCGTTGGGGTACTGGTCGGTCTTCTCGAAGTCTTTAACGGTGATGAGCCCGCTGAGCTTCCCCTCGGCATCCACGAGGGGAAGCTTCTCAATTTTGTGTTTGTTGAGAATCGCGATGGCACCCTCGCGGTCGATCCCGACCGGGGCGGTGATAAGCGGCAACCTCGTCATGACATCGCGCACAAAGGTGGAGTCCATGTCTTCGGGCTCGATGAACCGCATGTCACGGTTGGTGATGATTCCGACGAGCGTTCCGTCTTCTTCAACCACGGGAACGCCCGAGACACGGAATTGACCACAGAGGGCGTCAACCTCCGCAACAGTGGCCTGTTGAGTAGTCGTTACCGGATTGGTAATCATGCCGGATTCGCTGCGTTTGACCTTGTCGACGTAGGCAGCCTGATCGTCGATCGACAGGTTGCGGTGAAGCACCCCTAGACCACCATTGCGGGCCATGGCGATCGCCATGCGTGCCTCGGTAACGGTGTCCATCGCTGACGAAATTAGGGGCGAAGACACCCGTATTCTGCGGGTCAATCGCGAACTGGTGTCCGCGTCACTGGGAATCACATCGGTATGCCCGGGCAGAAGCATCACATCGTCGTACGTGAGTCCGACGAAGCCGAATGGGTCAGGCTGTTCCATGTTAAATATCCTTGCGCCGGGAGCGAGAAACCGGCGATCTTGTGTTAAATCTCCGGCCAATCAATATTAACGGGTTTCCAGCGAGAACATTCCCCCTCATAATGGCTTCACCGCTTTGTACCCGACAAGCATTTGTATGTCGGACACATATCGGCCGGTGTCGTCACTGCCGTCGACACATCAGAACCCGCGGGATTCTTGATTCCGGCTGGGTCCCTTCCTGGAGGTCCTGTGAACACAGCGGAATATCGCCGCACGCGACGGAAAAATAGACGAGGTGTGTTTGTCGCGCTCATCGTCGCGCTTTCTGCCGCCTTCTCTCTGATGTCCATGCCTGCCATGGCTGACGAGGTGAACGTCGACGAATACAAGAACAGCATCATCGGCAACGTCAAGCTCAATAGCGTGCCGCTGGAGGGCGTACTGCTCACCATCTCCGGCAACGGCTACGAGGTTGAAGTTCAGACGGATGCGGACGGTCGCTGGAAAGTTGGCGTGCCAGACGGCGAAGAGTTCCTCGTCACCCTCGATGAGTCGACACTGCCGGAGGGCATCGCGGTGCTCGATGAGACCGGTGCCGATGACACCCCAAACGTTAAAGAGGCAATGATCGGGCCCAGCGGCTCGACGGTAATGAACTTCTTTATCGGTCGCGGCGAACGCAACGTCGTGAGCTTCTTCGATCAGTTCGTCGAGCGACTCGTCAACGGTCTCAACTTCGGCCTCATGCTTGGCTTGGCGGCTATCGGTATCTCCCTTGTGTACGGCACCACAGGGCTCTCCAACTTCGCTCACGCAGAAATGGTGACGTTCGGTGCGGTGATGGCGCTGATAGTGTCCGTCGACCTCGCCTGGCCAATTTGGATTGCGATACCCATCGCGGTGCTGTTGAGTGCAGGATTCGGGTGGTCGCTTGATGCGGGTCTCTGGAAACCGCTGCGCAAGAGAGGCACCGGCATTGTCCAGTTAATGATTGTCTCGATCGGACTTTCGTTGGCTCTGCGCTACACCTTCCAGTATTTCCGCGGTGGCGGAACCGAGCAGCTGCCCGGTTCTGACTCCCCCGACATCCCGCTCTTCGGATCGGTGTCGCTGAGCCAAACAAACATGATCAGCATGGTCGTCAGCATCGTCGTCATCGTGATCTTCGCGTGGTGGCTGGTGAAGACCAAGGTGGGCAAGGCAACTCGAGCGGTCTCCGACAACCCATCACTGGCCGCTGCATCGGGTATCGATGTCGACCAGGTTATTCGCGTGGTGTGGATCATGGCTGCGGCCATGGCCGGTCTCGCTGGCGTGCTGTGGGCCTACTTCCGTCCCGGTATCCGTTGGGACATGGGTGCACAAATCCTGCTGCTCGTGTTCGCCGCGGTCACCCTTGGTGGTCTCGGAACCGCGTTCGGTGCGCTTGTCGGCTCGATCATTGTCGGAATCCTTGTAGAGACCTCAAGCCTCTTCATCCCGTCCGACCTCAAGTATGTGGGTGCGCTTGTTGTGCTCATCGTCATCTTGCTATTCCGACCGCAGGGCATCCTGGGTCGAAAAGAGAGAATAGGTTAGGGGCCGCTCATGGATATTGTGCAAATTCTCTCCAACACCGCGTCATCGCTGATTGCTCCCGCAACGATCGGATACGCCCTCGCTGCGCTCGGTCTTGCCATGCATTTCGGTTTCACGGGCCTGCTGAACATGGGTGTCGCCGCCTTCATGGCGATCGGTGCCTATGGCTACGCAATCTCTATCCTCACCTTCGGATTCCCCTGGTGGGGCGGCATGCTCGTCGGCGTTGGCGGTTCGCTGGTCTTCGCTCTGATTCTCGGTATTCCGACCCTGCGCTTGCGTGGTGACTACCTGGCGATCGTGACCATTGCGGCCGCCGAAGTGGTGCGACTGTTGTTCCTGACGACTACATTCGACGACTACACCGGATCCGCTGACGGGCTCAGCGGTTACCACACGAGTTTCCGCTCGTTCAATCCGATTCCGCCCGGAACGTACGGCTTTGGCCCGTGGGAGTACAACGCCAACGGTTGGTGGGTGCGCATCTTCGGAATCGTGATTCTCGCAATCGCTGCCCTGATCTTGTGGTCGGTGATGCGCAGCCCGTGGGGTCGTGTCATCAAGGGGATCCGTGAAGACGAGGAAGCCGTGCGCGCGCTCGGCAAGAACGTGTTCTCGTACAAGCTGCAGTCGCTCATGCTTGGTGGCGTCTTCGGTGCGCTCGGTGGCATCGTCTACGCCCTTCCCGCATCGGTGAATCCCGGCGTGTATGTCACGTCGTTGACGTTCTTCGTCTACACGGCATTGCTACTTGGTGGCGCAGCCACGATCTTCGGACCGATTATCGGTTCGGTGATTTTCTGGGGCGTTCAAACCCTGCTGAGCAACCTGCTTCCGGCTCTCGTCAACATCGGCGTCCTGCCGTTCATGACGACAACCCAGTCGCAGACGGTGCGCTTCATCCTGGTGGGTGTGGCGCTGATGTTGCTGGTGATCTACCGGCCGCAGGGCATTCTCGGCAATAAGAAGGAGCTGACCTTTGTCAAATAAAGACGCACCGGCCACGCCGGTGCAACGCGAAAAGACGACTGGGCTCCACAAGGGCGACATCGCTCCAGGAGTCGCCAAGGTTGATCCGATCATTATCGTCGACGGCGTACGTCGCACCTTCGGCGGTCTCACCGCGGTCAATGTTGACCACCTCGAGATCCCCCGCAACGCGATTACCGCCCTAATCGGCCCCAACGGTGCCGGCAAGACGACACTGTTCAACCTGTTGACCGGATTCGACAAACCCGATGCCGGAAAGTGGACGTTTGACGGGCATGCCCTTGCCGGAATGGGTGCCCATAAGGTGGCGCGTCTTGGTCAGGTGCGCACATTCCAGCTCACGAAAGCCCTCGGGTTGCTGACGGTTCTGGAGAACATGAAACTGGGCGCGAAGGATCAGATCGGGGAGAACATCTTCCGCGGCATGATTCCGAGCCTCTGGCGCAAGCAAGAAGCTGAGATCGAAAAGCGGGCAGAGGTTCTTCTCAAGAAGTTCAAACTCGACGCAAAGTCCTCAGATTTCGCCGCCAGTTTGTCCGGTGGCCAGAGGAAACTGCTTGAGATGGCTCGCGCCCTCATGAGCGAACCGACCCTGGTGATGCTCGATGAGCCGATGGCTGGTGTCAACCCGGCACTGACAGAGTCGCTCCTCGACCACATCCTCGACCTTAAGGAAGAGGGCATGACGGTGCTGTTCGTCGAGCACGATATGCACATGGTCCGCCACATCGCCGACTGGGTTGTCGTCATGGCCGAAGGTGAAGTTGTCGCGGAAGGTCCGCCTGATGTCGTGATGAAGGATCAGGCAGTGATCGATGCCTACCTCGGTTCGCATCAGGACGTCGACCTCGGCATCGTCACCGGACGCATTGAGGGCGAACTCAATACCGCAGCCATTGATCTGGCGGCCGAAGTCGACGAGCTCGACGCGACAATCGCCAAGCGCAAGGAGACCGGCAAGTGAACGCAATCCCAACCGAGAATGCGGTCGTCCACGTCAAGGACCTCACCGCTGGCTATCTTCCCGGGGTGAACATTCTGAATGGTTGCAACCTGGTCGCGAACCCCGGTGAACTCATCGGAATCATCGGTCCTAACGGTGCCGGAAAGTCGACCCTGCTTAAGTCGATCTTCGGTCAGGTCAATGTGCGAGGCGGTTCGATTCTGCTCAACGGAGATGACATCACCGGCCTCAAGGCAAACAAGCTTGTGGCGCGCGGTGTTGGTTTTGTGCCCCAAAACAACAACGTATTCCCGAGCCTAACGATCGAAGAGAACCTGCAAATGGGGCTGTACCAGAACCCCAAGATCTACGATGAACGTCTCGAGTTCGTAACTGGGATCTTCAACGAGCTGAAGTCACGACTGAAGCAACGCGCGGGTTCGCTCTCGGGCGGCGAACGCCAGATGGTCGCCATGTCACGCGCGCTCATGATGGACCCCCACGTACTGCTTCTCGACGAGCCGTCCGCTGGTTTGTCTCCCGTGAAGCAAGACGAAGCGTTCATTCGAGTCTCCGAGATCAACAAGGCCGGCGTTACGACGATCATGGTGGAGCAGAACGCTCGTCGTTGCCTGCAGATCTGTGACCGCGGGTACGTTCTCGATCAGGGTAAGGACGCCTATGAGGGCACCGGCCGCGAGCTCTTGAACGATCCCAAGGTGATCGGGCTCTATCTGGGAACGCTCGGCACCTAGGTCTGAAACACTCAGCACCATCCGCTGATGCCCCGTCGGATTCCTCCGGTGGGGCATCAACGCGTTCTGGGCCGTCGCCTGATGAAGAACCCGCTGGATGAACGTTCGGCTGCGCTGGCGCACACAACACAGCCCAATCCGCACCGCAAGCGCCGCTAGCTGCGCCCGAGCGGGTTCAGGCCTCCCCCGGTCGACCCCGAGCGCAAGCGGGTGTCCACTAGGCGCGCACAGGGCACCTGAGGGCCTTTCGGGTTTCGCTCGACAGCCCGCGCCCTCTGACAAAAGACCCGAAGGACGCGAAAAAGGCCCCAACCCTTGCAGGTTGGGGCCTTTCTCTCACGTTTCGTAATGCTTAGCGAGAGAAGCTCTCGCTGAGATTAGAAAGCGCTGTAGGTGTTGTCTTCACCGTACTGGTAGATACCGATCGTTGCCTCGGTGGGGTCACCGAGATCGTTGAAGGTAATCGGGCCAGAGATGCCGTCGTAGTCAGCGGTGCCGCCACCGTTGATGATTTCAGCACAGTCAGCGAACGTGGTGCACTTCTCGCCGTTGCCCGAACCGCCGGATACTTCCTGCAGCTTCTCGGCGATCGCTGCGGAGTCGGTCGAGCCGGCTGCGAGCGATGCGAGAGCAAGAAGGATCACGGAGTCGAAGGACTCAGCTGCGTAGCTGAATTCTTCAAGCTCCGGCTGTCCCGACTCAACGTAGTACTCGTTGAGTGCCGACGTGAAGTCCGCAATTGTGTCTACGCTCAGACCCGGGAGGGTTCCCTTGGCACCGGTGAGGGTGCCAGCAGCGAACTCGTCACCGAAGTTCGCGAGGTTACCGTCAACGAAGTACAGGTTTTCAGCCGGGAAGCTGCTGACGATGCTCGGAAGCATTGTCGACACTTCTTCGAAGGTGATCAACGCAATGGCGTCAGGGTCCGAAGCAAGAACTTCGGAGATCTGAGCGTCGAACGTGGTGTCACCGGTGTTGTAGGTGGGCTGCGAAACAACTTCACCGCCGGCGGCTTCGAATGCTTCCTGAGTGAAGCCGGCAAGGCCGGTTCCGTAGGAGTCATTGAGAACGATCATGCCGAGAGTCTCGTGACCGTCACCAGCGATCAGGTTACCCAAGACCTCACCCTGGAGTACGTCGGAAGGAGCGGTACGGAAGTACAGGCCCTTGTCGTCGTACTCGGTGAATGCGGCCGAGGTGTTTGCCGGCGAGAACTGGATTACTCCAGCACCAACAACCTGGTCAATGAACTGAAGTGAAACACCAGAGGATGCCGCACCGAGAATGGCCGAAACATCTTCGTTAAGCAGTCGAGGGATTTCGGTCTCGTATGCCTTGTTGTCGGTGTCACCGGAGTCACCCTGGATCAGTTCGATCTGGATGCCTGCATCGGCTTCGTTAACCAGAGCAGCTGCGTACTCGGTTCCTGCGATCTCGGGCGGGCCGAGGAATGCGAGGTTACCGGTTACGGGAAGTGCCGTTCCCAGCTTCAGGGCGAGCTCACCGCCGTCGGATCCAGTTGAGGTTTCTCCGTCGGTTGTTGAACAGCCAGCCAGTACCAGCGCGCTTGCACCGACGATTGCGAGACCGCTCAACAGAGTCCGCTTGGACCGTGAAGGGGAGGCCGTAGCCTTCGCGAATACGCTCATGTTGCTCCTTGCGTTTCGAATGTGTTCAGGAATCAGAAGTGGCACTGAGTGATCACCACACTGTCAAGCTATGCCCACCCGGGACGCCGGCACAATATGCCAGTACTACAGCCTTGTAACACTCTTCGAATCGTTATCATTCGTAGACTCTTCGAAAACGCGGCTGTTGTTCAATTAATCCGGGTGTACACGTCGTCGCTACCGTACCGGTAGATGCCGATGACCGCGCCAAGAGGATCACCATTGTCACTGAGGGTTATTGAACCTGAAACACCCTCGTAATCTACCGTGCGGCCGTCCAACACAATCTTGGCGGCGTCCGAGAAGGATGTGGCGATTTCACCATCTCCGCTGCCTCCCGAGACCTCCTGCATTGCGCTCGAGATGTCAGCCCCTGAGACGCCCTGCGCGACCAGCGCCGCCAAACTCGCCAAGATCACCGCGTCATAGCTCTCGGCCGCGTAGCTGAAATCTTTGAGACTCGGGTTGATTTCGAGCAGGCGATCTGTGAAGTCAGAAATTGTCGAAATGTCGAGGCCAGGGTGGGTAACAATCGAACCGGTCAGGCTCCCGGCATCGAAACCTGAACCTCGCTCCCCTAGCGACAGCCCGCTGAAGTAGAGTTGATCACCCGAGTAGCCGGCAGCAATGAAGGCTTTAGCAATCTTCTCCGCCTGGCCCGATCCCAAGATCGCTGCGGCGTCCGGGGCCGCGGCAATTGCCTCTTCGATCTTGTCGTCGATACCGGTTGCGTCTTCGTCGATTGTGGCTTGAGAGACGATTTCACCGCCGCCACGCAAGTAACTCTCGCTAACCGCACGCGGCAAAACCGCGCCACAGAGCACATCTTCCGAGAGGATTGCGATCGAAGCCTCGCCGTTGTCGGCAAGCTCAGTGCCAAGCGCGGTGCCTTCGAGCGCACAAGACGGCGATGTGCGCCAGTAGAGTCCCTTGTCGTCGTAGTTAGTGAAATCTGGGGAGTCGTTCGCTGGTGAAATCAACACAACACCGGCACCGGTGATCTCATCGATCACCTTCTTTGACACCCCGTTGGAGAGCCCACCAACGATCACTGTTGCGCCTGCGCCCAGCAACTCTGTTGCCGCGTCCTCCGCGCTAGTGCCCGTCGAATCACCGGAATCCTGAGTCTCCACGTTCACCGTGAGCTTGGCATTGGCATCATTGACGTCTTGCGCCGCGAGCGCGATCGCTGCCGCAACAGCCGGGCCAAACTTTTCGAGAGCCCCTGATTCGGGCACGAGAGCACCGATGGTAAGAGATAGGTCCTTGGGGGCTGCGGGCGTCTCTTCTACCGGTTCTTCAGCAGCGCAAGCGCCAAGCACAATAACCGCGGCGAGCATGCACGCAACCGACGTGAACCCACGACGGGTTCGCCGCGACACGCGAGATCCAACGGAAAGGGATGTCATCACAGTCGCTCCTATCTACCGCCGACAACAGACAGCGGCATAGTTAAGGTAGTGGCCAATGCTGAAAACACGAACTCAGAACGCCTGATTCGCAGCTTGCATAGTGCTCCCGGTCAGGGCGACTCGCCCGCTAACCAACGATCTCGCCACTGTCGTAAACAAACTTGTTTTCGCCGTCGTAGGTGTAGAGCCCCCAAAACGCGGGCTCCACATTGCCGTCAGGGGTGAAGTTGACCGGCCCGGATACGCCGTCGTAGTCGATGTCATTTGTGGTCTTGAGAACCTCGAGGCATTCTTCGAAGCTCAAGCACTTCACACCACCCTTGGAGACGTCATAGAGCGATCCGGCAATGGCTTCGCCCGCGTCATCTTTGGCGACAATCGCCGCCAGCACTGCGAGCATTGTGGCGTCGTAAGCCTCGACGGAGTACCGGTAGCTTGAGAGCTTCGTGTCTGTCGCCTTGAGCGCCGTGATGAACGACTTCGAGGGCTGAAATCCTTCGATCACTCCACGGACTCCCTTGAGCGTGCCGTTCTTGAAGGCCTGCGAATAGTCCCCGGTGTTCAGCGAGGTCAGCCACAGCTCGGAGCCCTTATAGCCAGCCTCGACTAGCGCTTCGAGCGCCGCCTTTGTAGCCTTCGTCGAGTCATAGGTTGACCCGAGCACGACGACATCTGGGTCGGCAGTCTTGAGGCTTTCGATGATCGCATCGAACTTCGTGGTGGAACCGGTGAAGACCTCGTCGGCAACCAACCGGGTGTCGTACTCGGCGAGCGCCCCCACGAACGTGTCATGCAATGCAGAACCTTGGGCGTCATCAATGTAGACGAACGCGATCTTCTGCGCGTCTGTGCCCGCGGTCAAGGCTTCTGCAAGCGCATAGCCCTGCTGGTCATAGGCCGGGATGGTGCGGAAGAAGTAACCGTCATCGAAGACGTCATCGAGGCTGGAGAGAGTTGCCGCCGGCGAGATGATCGGAATCTCCGCATCAATAGCCAACGGTATTGCGCGCTGTGCGAGAACCGAGGAGGAAGGGCCGATCACCACATCGACATCCTTCGACACCAGCGTCTTGAAGCTTGACTCAAGCTTGGTGGTTTTTGCCTCGCCGGAGTCGGCCGCGACGATCTCAACTGGTTCACCATTGAAACCCCCGGCCTCGTTGATCTCCCTCACCGCCGCAGCGACACCCGCCTTCTGAGCTGCAGCAAGGAACGAGAATGTGCCGCTGGTCGGAAAGATCGTCCCCACTCGAAGAATGCCGTCCCCTGCTGGTGTGACGATGGGCGTCGGTGTTGAGGATGGCGTATCGCTTGGCGTCGGAGCCGCCGTGGGCAGTGGCGAGCTGCAGGCCGAGAGGATGACCGCGATTGTGGTCGCGGCAATGAGGCGTTGCGTCAGGCGAAACTTCGTCATTGGCTAACCCCTCTCGGTGAGTACATCATGGGCGACTGCGCGCTGTCACTCGAATACTACGGGGCACCCGGTGCTTCGGCGGGGGAACCAAGCCGCGTGCGGGAAGAGTGGCGGAATAGGTCGAACGTCAGAACAGCCAACGCCACCCAGACAATAGCGAAGCCCATCCACCGCTCTGGCGGCATCGCCTCGTGGAAAATAAAGACACCAAAAATGAGCTGCAGAATCGGCGCCAGATACTGCGCCAGGCCCATATACGTCAGCGGCAGCCGGCGAGCAGCTGCGGCGAAGAGGATCAACGGAATCGCCGTGATCGCGCCCAGGAAGAGAGTTAACGTGAGGTGCCCCGGCCCCGCGGTGCCAGCAGCGATCTGTCCCTGAGCAGCGAGGACGAGCAGAACAACGAGCGCGACCGGGGTCAGGAATGCGGTCTCGACCGCTAACCCGCCCACGGCATCCGCTTTGGGGCCAACGCCCTTCTTTACAAGACCGTAGAAACCAAAACTGAAGGCCAGCCCGAGCGCAATCCACGGGAAACTGCCGTAGCCGATCGCCAAAATGAGAACAGCGAACGCGCTGATTGCCAATGCGACCCACTGCAATGGGCGCAGACGTTCGCGCAGGATTACTACACCGAGCAGCACCGTCACGATCGGGTTAGTGAAATAGCCAAGCGATGCCTCGACTATGTGCCCGTTCAGGCTTGCGTAAACGTAGATGAGCCAGTTGATCAAGACCAGAGCGCCGGCGAGCCCCAGGCTCCAGAAGGTTCGGCGGTCGCGAATGATCGCCATCACGCGCGCGTAGCGACGCGTGACAAGCAGAATGGCGGCGCAAAATACGAGCGACAGGACGATTCGCCACGCAACGATCTCAATCGCACCCGACTCTTTGAGGGAGAGAAACACGATGGGCATCGCGCCCCACAGCACGTAGGAAGCGACAGCAAAACTGAGGCCGCTGGGTGAGATGCGCTGGGTTTCGTGCGAAGTCAAGGTCACTGACTGATCTTACGGCGCGTGAACACCCGACGCCGCATCGTCAACGGGCAACCAGTGGGGTCTCGACTCCCGAAAGCCAGAAAGCCCAGAGCCGAGGCTCTGGGCTTTCTGACCGCCGCACCGTAGCGGTGGGCGGTAAAGATGCTTGTGGCCTAGCGAACCACTACGGCGAGCACGTCGCGAGCCGAGAGCACGAGCAGGTCTTCTCCGCCGTACTTCACCTCAGTTCCGCCGTACTTGGAGTAGATAACCTTGTCACCGACTGCGATGTCGAGCGGCACGCGGTTTCCGTTGTCATCGATGCGACCGGGACCTACGGCGACAACTTCGCCCTCCTGGGGCTTCTCTTTCGCAGTGTCAGGAATGACGAGCCCAGACGCGGTGGTCTGTTCTGCATCGACCTGCTTAATAACAATGCGATCCTCGAGCGGCTTAATGGACACCGACACGTTTGACCTCTTTCTGAAAGTGCTTGGGTTGGCACACTCCCTGTGGGAGTGCCAGAACAACTATACGGCTTGGTTGGCACTCGATCAACGTGAGTGCCAATTCGGATGCGGATACGGTTAGAGAATGAATCAGAGCGAATTGCGCGAGCTCCTTTCGACCGAAGGTCTTCGCCTTTTGGACTCGCTACCGGCCTGGCAGTCAAACGACGAGATTGTGCGAACCGTTGCCGAGCTGCGCAAGGCAGGCCACAGCGCAGGGCTGGTCGCCGCGGTGCTCAGTCAGGCGAAACTTCGAGCGAAGGCAGTGAATAAATTTGGGCCTTTCGCTGAGCGGATGCTCTTTACCGAGGCTGGACTGGAACAGGCCACTCGCCTCTCGGTTGCGGCCCAGCACGCCGGCCGATTCTCTCGCGCCGACGTGAAGTGGGTGGCCGATCTCGGCTGCGGCATCGGAGCGGATGCCCTCGCGATTGCGGCGCTCGGCCTCAACGTCACGGCGGTAGAACGCGACGAAACCACCGCCGCTCTGGCCAGCTACAACCTCGCCCCGTGGGGAAACGCTCAAGTCGTGCATGGCGACGCCGAATCCGCCGACCTTTCCGGCGTAGACGGAATCTATTTGGATCCGGCTAGGCGAGACTCGCGCGTGCGCCTCACCAACCCGGCGGACTGGACACCCTCGCTGGACTTCGCTTTCGGGCTCGCGGACCGCTACCCCACCGGCATCAAGCTGGGCCCGGGGGTCGACCGAGACCTCATCCCCGACGATGCTGAAGCCCAGTGGGTGTCTGTCGGCCGCGAGGTGGTGGAACTGGGCCTCTGGTTCGGCACTCTTGCCCGTCCCGGCATCCGTCGCGCTGCACTGGTGATTGGCGATCACGGTACCGCCGAGCTTACCGCCGAGGCCGACAGCGCCGATGAACCAGTCGGGGACCTTGGACGGTTCCTATACGAGCCAGATGGTGCCGTTATCCGTGCCCGCCTCATTGGTGACCTAGTGCGCGAGATCGGCGGCAGAATGCTCGATACGTCAATCGCGTACTTCAGCGCGGATACGGCCGTGGTAACCCCCTTCGCCAGCTGCTTCGAAATCGTGGCTGACTTTGCCCTCGACAAGCGTTCGCTCAAGAAGGAACTCGCTGAGCGCAAGATCGGCACCCTGGAAATCAAAAAACGCGGGGTCGATATCGACCCCGCGACTTTTCGAACGTCACTCTCCCTCAAGGGCAAGAACAGTGCGACGTTGATTCTTACTCGGGTGGGCGGCAAGCGACGCGCGCTGCTCGCGCAGCGCACGACGTTGGCGCAAACGCCGAATCCTCGCTCTTAGTAGTAGTAGTAGTCGCTAGGCCCGCCGAGCTCACCACTCACCAAAAGAACGAAGAAGAGGATCCAAGCCAGGAACGTCAGCAATCCGATCCCGATTGCTACGTAACCGGTAATGAGGCCGGTGAGCCAGAGCGGTCGCGCGTAAGGCTGTTTCTTCTGCGCCAGGTGTCCCAGCACGACCGCCACAGCAGCGGGCAAGAAACCGATGCCCACGATCGACAAGAGCAGACCGCCAATACCGGTAACCATCGACGCGATTGATAGTCCCCGGGGCGGGCCAGCCGGAACCGGGGTATACGGCGCCTGGCCGGGAGTCGGCCCCGTCGCATAGCCGGGAATCGGGCTTCCACTCGGAGCCGCGTAGGGGTCAGCGGCTGCCGGAGCTGCGGGAGGGGCAGCCGGCGCAGCGGTGTCCGCGGCCGGTGCTGCCGCTGGTGCCTCCGGTGCCTCCGGTGATGCTGGCGCCGCTGGTGCGGCCTTGCTCGCTGCCTTTGGCTTAGCGGCAGCCTTGCTCGACGCCGGCTTCTTGGTCGAAGGCGTCGTCTTCGCCTTGGCCTTCGCCCCGTCCGGGCTAGACGATGCGGGGGGTGTGGGAATCGACGGAGTGGAGTCGTCTGAGTTGTTAGTTGCCATGCCCACACTGTAGTAGCAACCGCACCTCCATGAAAAAGGCCCACACAACTGTGTGGGCCTTTTCCGCAAAGCGAGGGGCTTAGTAGTAGTCCACCGAGCCGAGCGAGGCAACGCTGATGAAGAAAATGACGAAGATGATACCGACTACGAAGCCGATGTATCCAAGAACAAGGCCAATGATTGCCAGAACCCTGCCCTGTTCACCCGTCTTCTTGATCTGGCTCATGGAAATGTGACCGGTGATAATTCCGACAAGGCTGAGTCCGATTACCGATGTCACAAGAGAAACGATCGAAAGGACGTTCCATTTGGCAACCGGTGCACCAGCAGGTGACGCGGCGTAGGGTGTGGGTTCTGACATAGACGAGCTCCTTAGGTGGTGTAACCGAAAGCGGCGCGATAATGCTCTCAGCCTGAGAGAATCCTGTCAATATTGGTTCGGAGCCCCCGGCGGGCTATGCCTGGATCTGGGTGACCGGCAGCGTCGAATCCGCGCTAAAGCTCAAAGTCGACGGCGGCTTTCCGGCCATCACTAGTTGAGCACCAAGAGCAGCGATCATGGCCCCGTTGTCTGTGCACAGCGCCAACGGCGGAATCCGCAGGTCGATGCCTGCCGCCGTGCAGCGCTCGGCGGCGAGTTCCCGCACGCGAGCATTCGCAACGACTCCACCACCGAGCAAAAGACGCGGTACACCGCGATCAACACAGGCCGCGACGGCCTTCCGCAGAAGCACGTCCACGACAGCCTCGCGGAAACTTGCTGCAACATCCGCAACGGAGAACTCCGTACCCGCGTCTTGCTCACGCTCAACCCAACGCGCAACAGCGGTCTTGAGACCGGAGAATGAGAAATCGTAACGATGGCGTTCCAGATCTTTTGGCAAGCTCAGCCCTCGCGGAAAACGGATGGCCTTCGGGTTGCCGTCTGCCGCAACCCTGTCAATGTGCGGACCACCGGGGTACGGCAACCCCAGCAGACGCGCCACCTTGTCAAAGGCTTCCCCCGCGGCATCATCAATCGTCTCGCCGAGCAGTTCAACATCGGAAACAAGGTCGCGCACATGCAGCAGAGAGGTGTGCCCTCCCGAAACCAGCAGCGCGATCGTCGGCAAATCAATCTCGGTGCCATCATCGCGAAGCACATCGGCGCCCACATGCCCGACCAGATGATTCACCGCATACAACGGCTTACCGGTGGCCACCGCGAGCGCCTTCGCAGCCGCAACACCAACCATGAGCGCACCGGCAAGGCCAGGACCACTCGTCACCGCAATCGCGTCCAGATCCGAAAGCTCTACGCCGGCTTCCCCCAGCGCTTGCTCTAGGGCGGGCTGCATCGCCTCGAGGTGCGCGCGAGCAGCAACCTCCGGCACCACTCCCCCATAGCGGGCGTGCTCGTCCATTGACGAGGAAATCACATTCGCGAGCAACACGTTGCCGCGAACAATACCGATGCCTGTCTCATCGCAGCTGGTCTCGATGCCCAGCACCAGGGGGTTGGTCGTGTTCATAGTCATACTCCGACCGCCGGGGAAAGCTTGGGCTCGACGATCGTGAGACGCATCACGATCGCATCGACCCCATCAGGCTGATAGTAGTGGGGTCGCACCGCGATTCGTTCGTAGCCGAGTGAGTCATAGAGTCGCTGTGCAGACGGGTTGTCATCGCGCACCTCCAAGAACAGTTCGGTGGCACCACGATCGCGAGCCTCCACCATGAGCGCGTGCATTAGCGCGCGCCCAATGCCGTTTCGGCGCGCATCCGGGGCGACTGCAATCGTTTGGATGTCCGCCTGAGCCGACCGAAGCGGTGCCCGCAAACCGGCATAGGCTTTGACTACTGTGGGCTCGCCCAGCGGATGCACGACCAGGTAGTACCCGTTGGTGTCGTCAAGTTCGGCGCTCATCATCTGACGTGACCACGCATCGTTGGCAAACTCACTGGTTTCTATCGCCATGATGGCGTCGAGGTCACTCTGGGTGGCGCGACGCAACTGCCAGCTCATGCCGTAACTCGTTTCGGCCCTGCGGAAAGAGTGACATCGGGTGACCGCAAGTAGAGTGCTTCGTTTTGCGCGAATGGCCGCTCGCTGCCGCGCATGAGGTGGGCGAGCTTCGCGAGCTTCGCGGCGTCGACCGCGGCGGCTTCTCGAAGTAGATACCGTTCACAATCCGGCACGGTCGTGGTGAGTTCTGTGACGGGAGCAAGCGCAGGGCCGGAACCGCGTACGGGCAGCCCCGCAGCATCCGTCCCGTTGTAGGTCGACCAATACACCTCCTTGCGGCGAGCGTCGGTTGCCACCAGCACCGGCTCGGTTTCCCCGAGCGCAAGCGCATCGTGGGTCACGACTGGAAGCAACGGCAACCCCGCACCGAAAGCGAACGCCCGCGCCGCCACGATTCCCACTCGCAGCCCGGTGAAGGGGCCAGGCCCCATACCCGCCACGACACCAGTAAGGTCGGTTACCGCCAGTCCGGCTTCTTCGAGGCATTCCTGAATGAAGTCGCCCACAAGTTCCGCGTGTTTGCGGGTGTCCGCCGAGTCACGGTGGGCTCGCACCACAGAGTCGGCGTCGACGATCGCGACGCTGGTACCCGCCGAGGTATCAATCGCTAAAAGCATTGAGCCACTCCATGTCTGTCCACCTGGTGCCGAATCCGGCGACCGTTACGGTTCGCGGTTCGATAGTTTCCACCGTGAAATCATCGGCAGGCGTTTGAGCTGACGATGCCTCTTCGCCGGCACCGGTCGGCCGGGCGATGTCGATGTTCAACCAGCTTTCGCTTACGCCGTCCAACAAGCCGGCGCCCCATTCCACGACAACGATTGACGAGTCAAAATCGATATCGAGATCGTCGAGTTCAACCGCACTACCCAGCCGGTACGCGTCCACATGCACGAGAGGTGCCGCATCGTCTGGAGCAACGGCGGCTGGCGAGGCTTCTAGGCGCGGATGCGTGCGGGCGAGCACGAAGGTAGGGCTCGTGACGGTTCCCCTAATTCCCAACGCGTCACCGATCGCGCGAGTAAGAGTCGTCTTTCCTGCGCCGAGGTCGCCGTTGAGCAGCACAAGGTCTCCAGCGCTCAGCCGGGTGGCGATTAGCGCGCCGAGTTCGGCCATCCGCTCCGGGGATTCAACCGTCAGCGTGGTCATGACTCATACCGACGCGTGACGCGCGGCCCGATTCGCGTCACGATCTCATAGTTGATTGTGTCGGCGGCGACCGCCCAGTCTCCGACAACCGGCAGCGCTGCCGAGGCAGCACCAAACAGTGTTGCGGTGTCGCCAACGTTGACCACCGCATCACCCATATCGACCACAATCTGATCCATCGCGATCCTGCCCGCAACACGGCCGACAACACCGTTGATCGAAACCGGTCCACGATTAGAGGCATGGCGCGGAACACCATCGGCGTAGCCCAGCGGCACCAGCGCCAACGTCGTATCTTCGTCGGTCTGGTAGGCGTAACCGTACGAGACTCGCGATCCGGCTGGCACTCTCTTCACCGAGATCACTGGAGCGCTGAGGGTCATCGCCGGCACGAGGCCGAGAGACTCGGCATCCACATCATCGGCCGGTGAGAGACCGTAGCTGCTGATTCCTAGCCGCACAAGATCGAAACGCGCCGCGGGGTGTTTGATGGCACCTTCAGATGCCGCAAGGTGACGCAGCTCTGGGCGCAGTCCGACAGATTGGGCCATCGCAACGGCCGCCGAGAACTGTTCGATCTGCTCGGCGTCATGGTCGTCACCGGCGTTGGCGAGGTGGCTCCAGAGCCCACGCACCCGAATACGTCCCGACAGTTCGAGCGCGACTGCGGTCTCGAAGTAGTGGTGCCATTCGTCCAGAAGAGCGCCGTTGCGGTGCAAACCCGTGTCAACCTTCAAGTGCACCAAGGCGGTGTCGGATGTCGCAGCGACCTCCTTCAGCTGCGCAATGCTACTGACGCCCAGATCCACACCCGCCTGCACCGCCTCGCTGAATGCCGCCCCGGGCTGATGCAACCACGCCAGCAGCGGCGCGTCGATGCCTGCCGTGCGCAAGGCGAACGCTTCATCGAGGTCAGCGACACCGAGCCAGTCGGCGCCTCCAGCCAATGCCGCCCTGGCGCTCTCGACCGCACCGTGCCCGTAACCGTTCGCCTTAACTACGGCCATCACCTGTGCTGGGGCGACGATAGCTCTCAGCGTTTCGACGTTGTGGCTGATTGCTGCTGTATTGATGGTGGCAAGGCGAAGCTCAGCCATGACTCGCCTCAGCAATGACGTAGGCGATGGCGATGCCAGCATCATGACTCATCGAGAGGTGCACGGTGTCGATTCCACGGCGGTCCGCGATGGTCTTGGTCGAGTTGTGTAGTTCAAGCGAAGGGTTGCCAAGGCCGTCCGAGACCACACGCATGTCGTGCCAGGTAACTCCGGCGGAATCGCCGAGCGCCTTGATGAGGGCTTCCTTGGCGGCGAACCGCCCGGCGAGCGACCGCAGCGGCAGTCGCACACCATCCTTCAACTGTTCGCTCTCAGAGAACAAACGCGATGTGAGTGTGGGGGTGCGCTGCAACGCACGTTCGAAACGGGCGATGTCTACGACATCCACACCGATCCCCACAATCACGACACGACCTATTCGACGGTGACAGACTTCGCGAGATTGCGAGGCTGGTCTACGTCGAGTCCCTTCGCCGCCGAAAGCTCCATACCAAAAATGTGCAGCGGGATGACCGCGAGCAACGGTTCGAAGAACGAGCCAGCCAACGGAATGGGAATGACCTCATCAGCAAACGGCAACACGGCGGCATCGCCCTTCTCAGCAATCGCAATCACTCGAGCACCGCGAGCACGGATCTCCTGAATGTTCGAAACCACCTTCTTGTGCAGTGAGTTGGGGTCGCGCGGACTCGGAACAACCACAAACACGACCTGACCGGGTTCGATGAGCGCAATCGGACCATGCTTAAGCTCGCCAGCAGCGAAGCCTTCAGCGTGAATGTAGGCGAGCTCCTTGAGCTTGAGGGCACCCTCCAACGCGATCGGGTACCCCACGTGGCGGCCCAGGAAGAGCACCGACTGCGTGTCAGTCATCCAGTGAGCCAACTGCTGGATCGACTGTGACGTCACAAGAACTTCGGAGATCTTCTCGGGAACTTCCTGCAGTTCGACGACATTCTCACGAATCTCGTCTTCGCTCAGCGTGCCGCGCACGCCAGCGATGTGCAGCCCGATGAGGTACAGCGCGGTGACCTGGGCGACAAAAGCCTTCGTGGATGCCACGGCAACCTCGGGCCCTGCGTGGGTGTACACCACGGCGTCTGACTCTCGAGGGATCGTTGCACCGTGAGTGTTGCAGACCGACACCACCTTCGCTCCCGAAGCGCTGGCGAACTTGACCGCCATGAGCGTGTCCATGGTCTCGCCGGACTGACTGATCGAGATGACGAGGGTGCGCTCGGTCAGGATCGGGTTGCGGTAGCGGAACTCGTGCGCGAGCTCCACATCAACCGGAACACGACCCCATGCTTCAATGGCGTACTTTCCGAGCATTCCGGCGTAGGACGCGGTACCGCACGCGACGATAACAATGCGGTCGATGTTCGCAATAACGTCGTCGCCGAGAGGGTCGAACTCGGTGAGTTTGACGAGTCCATCCTGAACACGGCCGAGAATGGTGTTGGCGACCGCATCCGGCTCTTCACTGATTTCCTTGGCCATGAAGCTCGACCAGCCACCCTTTTCGGACGCGGAGGCATCCCAGGCGATGTCGAACTCTTCGACCTCTACCGGGTTACCGTCAAAGTCGGTAACGACAACAGACTCGGGTCGTATGGTCACGATTTGGTCTTGGCCAATCGCCACAGCACGTCGAGTGAATTCGACGAAGGCAGCGACATCGGATCCTAAGAAGTTTTCCCCTTCGCCCAAACCGATGACGAGCGGAGAGTTGCGGCGAGCACCGACAACGACGCCCGGCTGGTCTTGGTGCACCGCAAGAAGGGTGAAGGCACCTTCGAGCCGGCCCACGACGCCGCGAAGCGCCTCGGTGAGATCTCCACACTTCTCGTATTCGCGCCCCACGAGTAGTGCTGCGACCTCCGTGTCGGTCTCGCTGAAGAACGTGGCACCCTCGGCAAGCAGTTCGTTCTTGAGTTCCGAGAAGTTTTCGATGATTCCGTTGTGGATGAGAGCCAGTCGAGAGTCGCGGCTCAAATGCGGGTGCGCATTCACATCAGTCGGACCACCGTGTGTCGCCCAGCGAGTGTGACCGATTCCGGTTGCGCCGTTGCCAAGCGGGGTGGCGTCGAGATCATCAATGAGCATCTGTAGCTTGCCGGCGCGTTTGCGCGTGCCCAGCTTTCCATCATCATCGATGACAGCAATACCCGCGGAGTCGTAACCCCGATATTCGAGACGCTTCAGACCGCCGAGGAGTACCTCAAGGCTTTTGTTGTTACCGACGTAACCGACAATTCCACACATGGAAACGAGTTTAGTTGCCCAAGCTGGGTATCTGCGCGCCATAGGATGATCACGATGCAGCAAAACGGCACCGCAAACGGTCATATCTCTCCTTTTCTCGAAATCGATCGGAGCGAATGGGCCGCTCTGGCACCCAAAATGGAAGTTCCGCTCACCCAAGCGGAACTCATTGAGTTGCGCGGACTCGGTGATGAGCTTGATCTCACCGAAGTTGCCGAGGTCTATCTGCCCGTTAGCCGCCTGATTCACCTCTACGCCAAAAACGCTCAGAGGCTCCACGCGGCGACAACCAGGTTCTTGGGGGCCTCCACCTCAAGCACTCCTTTTGTGATCGGAGTCGCGGGTTCGGTCGCTGTCGGAAAATCCACTACGGCACGCCTGCTACGGGAGCTGTTGTCTCGCTGGGAGGGAACGCCGCGGGTCGAGCTGGTCACCACCGATGGATTCCTGCACCCCAACGCAGAGCTCGAGCGACGCGGAATCCTCGAACGAAAAGGTTTCCCGGAAAGCTACGATCGTCGTGCGTTGCTGCGCTTCGTCAGCAAGATCAAGGCCGGAGTGCCTGAAGTTCGCGCCCCGTTCTACTCTCACTTGGCCTATGACATCGTTCCCGACGCAGGCGTCGTGGTGCGCAAACCCGATGTACTCATCGTCGAGGGCCTCAACGTTTTGCAGCCTCCAACGCCCGGCAACCGCCTCGCCGTGAGCGATCTCTTCGACTTCACCGTCTACGTGGATGCCCGCACAAGCGACATTGCACGCTGGTACGAAGAACGATTCCTGAGACTTCAGCGCGGTGCCTTCAGTAACCCGCGCTCGTACTTCCACCGCTTTGCGGAACTCTCAGAAGAGGCGGCTCGAGAACGCGCCCGAACCGTGTGGAAGCTCACCAACGAGCCCAATCTGATTCAGAATGTTCTGCCCACACGACCGCGAGCGTCGCTGATACTCCGCAAGGATGCTAATCACGCTGTTTCGAAGGTGCTGCTGCGCAAGACCTAGCGACCAAGTCCGTAGCCGGGTGCTAGTTGCCGAGCTGGGCGCGCACGACCGCGGCGAGCCGATCGGCCATTTGCTGAGCCACGTCCTGATCTTCCGCCTCCACCATGACGCGAATCATCGGTTCGGTTCCGGACGCCCGCAGCAGCACGCGACCAGTATCGCCGAGCTCGGCCTCCACCTCGGCTACCGCTCCAGCGATCACCGCGTCCGAGCCGAGCGAGTGGTGGTCAACCCCACGAACGTTCACGAGAACCTGGGGGTAGACGGTCATGACTGTCGCAAGCTCGGCAAGTGTCTTGCCGGTGCGAGCCATTTCGGCAACCAGGTGTAGTCCGGTGAGAATGCCATCGCCGGTGGTCGCAAACTTCGTCATGATGACATGGCCAGACTGTTCACCACCGAGTGACAGCCCGTGCTCGCCAAGGGCTTCAAGAACGTAGCGGTCGCCGACCTTGGTTTCGAGCATGGCGATGTTGTGCTCTGCCATTGCACGGCGCAGGCCCAGGTTGCTCATAACGGTGGCGACAAGGGTTCGGTCCTGAAGAACACCGCGTTCTGCCATCGAGACGGCGAGGATCGCCATGATCTGGTCGCCATCGACGACGTTGCCCTCTTTGTCGACAGCCAGGCAGCGGTCGGCGTCACCATCGTGGGCGATTCCGACATCCGCACCGTGCGACAGCACCGCGGAAGCGAGGTTCTCGAGGTGGGTTGATCCGACACCGTCGTTGATGTTGATTCCGTCTGGGTCGGCACCAATCACGGTGACCTTAGCCCCTGCATCCGTGAAGACCTGCGGTGAGACGCCCGCTGCTGCGCCGTGCGCACAATCGAGCACGACATGGAGTCCGGCAAGCTGGTTCGGCAGCGTCGACAACAAATGAACGACGTAGCGATCTTCAGCGTCAGAGAAGCGGCGGATGCGACCAACCTCAACACCGGTCGGAGCGAGGCTCGGGGCGGCGAGGGCTGCTTCGATGCGATCTTCGACCTCATCGGGAAGTTTGGTGCCGCCCTGACCGAAGAACTTGATTCCGTTGTCAGGTGCGGGATTGTGCGACGCGGAGATCATGACCCCGAGGTCGGCTTTGAAATCGGCAACCAGGAATGCGGCTGCCGGGGTGGGGATTACGCCGGCGTCGAAGACATCGACGCCCGAGCTCGCGAGCCCCGCGGATACTGCGGCGGAAATGAATTCGCCGGATACCCGGGGGTCGCGTGCGACAACTGCAACCGGTCGACGGCCCGAAGCGCGCCGACCATCAGCAACTCGCCCCTGGCCCAGTACGACTGCTGCCGACTGAGCCAGGCCGAGTGCAAGCTCCACGGTAAGATCTCTGTTCGCGAGTCCGCGAACGCCATCTGTACCAAAAAGACGTGCCATACGTTGCCGCTAGCAGGTAAAGCGGGTTAGCGCTTCGAGAACTGCGGAGCCTTACGCGCCTTCTTGAGTCCAGCCTTCTTACGCTCTTTAACACGAGCGTCGCGGGAGAGGAAGCCATGCTTCTTCAGGGTCGCGCGGTTGTTCTCTTCGTCGATCTGGTTGAGCGAACGAGCGATGCCGAGACGCAGTGCACCAGCCTGACCCGAAGGGCCACCACCGGTGATGCGGGCGATTACGTCGTAACCACCGAGCAGGTCAAGAACCTTGAACGGGTCGTTGATGAGCTGCTGGTGAAGCTTGTTGGGGAAGTACTCGGCGAGCTCACGGCCGTTGACCGTGATCTTTCCCGAACCGGGAACCAGACGCACACGGGCGATTGCCTGCTTGCGGCGTCCTACGGCTGCGCCGGGAACGGTGAGAACGGGGCGAGGCGCGCTGGGTGCCTCGACTGCTGCCGACTCGGTCGTGTACGACTCGAGCGCACCCTCGGTGATTGAATCTTCGATCTTAGCCACTGTAATAAGTCCTTTAATTCTTTGCTTCGTGAAGCGCGGGCGCTACTGAGCGACCTGGTCGAGGGTGTACGGCGTTGGCTGCTGGGCAGCGTGCGGGTGCTCAGCACCTGCGTAGACCTTCAGCTTGGCCAGCTGCGCGCGACCGAGCGAGTTCTTGGGGAGCATTCCGCGGATCGCCTTTTCAACGGCGCGCTCGGGGTGCTTCTCCAGCAGTTCGGAGTACGTGGTGGCCGTGAGCCCACCCGGGTAACCGGAGTGGCGGTAGGCCTTCTTCTGCGCGAGCTTGGAACCGGTGAGGGCAACCTTCTCAGCGTTGATGATGATGACGAAGTCACCCATGTCCATGTGCGGAGCAAAGGTGGCCTTGTGCTTTCCACGGAGCAAGACGGCTGCGTGGCTGGCGAGACGACCGAGAATGATGTCGGATGCGTCGATGATGACCCATTCCCGCTTGATGTCGTCGGGCTTTGGCGAATATGTGCGCGTCACAATAGTGCTGCTTTCATTGATCGAGTGAGGTGTTCGTGAATCCCGCTCCGATGGTTGTTTCGAGAAGAAACAATTCCGGTGGAGGGCTCATGATCGGATGTCGCACCCTGTAGCGCAGACACCAAGGATCAACAATAGCGGAACTACGGCCCCGCGGCAAACGTGCGGCGAGCTAGCGGCTGGTGCCCGTCAGCGCGGCGCGACGTTCTCGGAAGTCGGGGCGATCGAAGTAGTGGGCTGTCACTTCTGCGCTCAAACTCGCGATTCCGCCGGCCTGCAGCGCTCCGAGTCGCACTCGAGCACTCTTGACGGCCATCAACGAGATCGCTTCCGCACCTTCGGCCGAATCCGAGATCGCAACAATGCCGTGGTTTCCGAGCAAGATAAGCGACGGGACCTCGCCGAACTCTTCCACGTGAGCGCCAAGTCGTTCAAGGAAGAGTTGCCCGAGTTCGATGCCGGGCTGAGCGTACGGAATGTAGAGGCTTCGACCAAGAACCATAAGCTCGTCGGAGTACACGGCGTCGGCGAATGATGTCTCGGCGTGCACGCTGGCCAGCAGCGAGACGACAGCCGTCGGGTGTGTGTGCGCGACGTACCGCGCCGGAGAATAGGCGCGCACCGCAACGTGGATGAGGGTCTCAATGGATGCCCGCACACGCTTGCCGTCGGCCTCACCAGCATCCAACTCCGCCGTCAATCGGTCCTGGTCAGCATTCGGGTCGCGCAGCACTTCGAGCAGCGGCTCAATTTCGACGCTCACGAAGTTCTCGGCGGTTGCCGTTTGCATTGACGAGCCAGAGGTCTTGACGATGATCGTGCCGTCGGCAATGAGCTCGCTCGTGTTCCCCTCAGCCAAGATCACGAGATCGCGCTCGGGTAGCCCGAGGCGGGTGGTGAGTCCCAACAGTTCGTCGCTAACGAGGTCGGGGGCAATTCGTGCTGTCATCTTTTCAATCCTTTGCTAAGCGTTTTCACGGAAAGTCTCGTGGGACTAACGAGGCCGATAACTGATCGGCTTGTGGGTGTTTCGGACCAGATCCCGAAGCGAGTCCAGGCTGCCCGAAATGTGTCCCATGGAACGGGCTTGTACAAGTACACTGCCAAGCGCTGTCGCCTCGACCGGGCCGGCAAGAACAGGGATGCCCGCTCGGTCGGCGGTGCGCTGACACAACAATCGGTTGAGCGAACCGCCACCGACGATATGGATCGTACGGACCGGCACGTTTCCGAGCGCCCCAGCGCTCAGAGCCGCATCAGCAAACGCTTGTGCGAGCGATTCGATAATGCAGCGGGCCATCTCCGCTTGCGTCGCGGGCGCTCGGATCCCGCGTTCCTCGCACCATGCGGCGATGCGCTCCGACATGTTTCCCGGCGGGAGGAAGCGGGGGTCATCCACATCCACGACCGGCATGTCATCGCTCACCTCGCTGGCAGCAGCGATGAGTTCGGGCAGGTTGATTGCATCCCCGTCTCGCTCCCATTGGCGAACTGCTTCACTCAAAATCCAGAGGCCCATGACGTTGCGCATCAACAAGATACGCCCGTCAACACCTACCTCGTTGGTGAACCCGCTCGTGCGCGCACTTTCGGTGACCACCGGGCTCTCCAGCTCGACACCAGCGAGTCCCCAGGTTCCACACGAAATGAAAGCAGCGGTCTCCGGCTGCATCGGAATCGCGGTCACGGCCGAGGCTGTGTCATGCGATCCGGCCGCGACCACCTCGACGGGCGATTCGGCACGGATCTGCCTGGCGACATCCGCGTGCAGGCTCCCGACGCGGGTGCCCGAAGGAACAATCTCGGGCAAAAGCTCTCGTCGCGCGCCTGCTGCGGAGATCAACGAGTCGTTCCATTGCCGCGAGTGCACATCGAGCAAGCCAGTCGTCGATGCCATGGTCGTTTCGGCGATGCGGGCACCGCTGAGCCAATAGGTGAAAAGGTCCGGCATGAGCAAGATCGTGTCGGCCAAATCAAGCCGAGCGTCGACTGCTTCAGCGGCAAGCTGATAGATCGTGTTGATCGGCATGAATTGAATGCCCGTTGCGGCATATTGCTCAACGACAGAACTGCGTGCCTGCACCGTATCGACAACGGGGTTGGTGCGTTCGTCGCGATAGTGCCGCGGATTGCTGATCAGCTCTCCCCCACGCAGCAGCCCGTAGTCGACCCCCCACGTGTCCGTGGCGATCGACGAGACCGTTGGCACTTCACGGATCGCCGAGCTGAGTCCGTCGAGCGCGCCCTGCCAGAGGGACAGCACGTCCCAGTGCAAACGCCCGTGAACACTTACCGGGCGGTTAGCGAACCGTGCGTGCGTGGTCGTTCGCAACTGTTTCGGGCCGACTTCGCCAAGGATCACGCGACCACTGGTCGCGCCAAAGTCCAACGCTACAACGTGGCCCATCATCAACAATCACTCGCCCTGCAATTAGTCAGACTCGCGCGCGAGCCATGAAATGAGTTGGTTCCACATCGGTGCGAAGCCCTCCCATTCCAAGAACTCGGTAGGAAGCCAGTGCGGCCCCATGTCGCTCGCGAACGCGGCTACCCGGCCTGCGTCTTGATCGTCCACCACGAGAAGGGGGTAGTCGCCGACTGTTGCCAGCACCTGCGCACCCTCCCGGGCCACCAAACGGTGATGCCCGAGAACCGCCGGCCATGAGGTCGCTAGCCCTGCGGTCGCGACGTGGTTGTTGAGGGATACCGCATTTACCCCCTGCGGGGTCTCTTCACGGTCATCCCCTACTTCCATTTCGACGGGGAGCACACGCGCAATGGCCGTGTTGCGATAGTTGGCTTTCGCTTCGATTCCCTGGAAGCTGAGGTAGCCACCGACCATCAATAGTGCACCACCCTCGCGCACCCATTGAGCTAGCACCTCGAGTCGATTAGGAATCCGTTCACCCTTGGCAAATACCCCATTGGGTAGCAGAAGCGTGTTCGCCCCGATGTCGCTGAGCACCACGACGTCATACTCGTTGAGTTCTTCGACGGTGGTCGGAAACCGTTCCGCTGCCACGTGATTGGGCTGGAAGTCGACGCTGTGTCCAGCGCCCTCAACGGCGGCGATAAAATCGTCGGCTCCCTCGGCGTAGGCCGAGGTAACGAACGAGTCGAAGCCTTTGGTATGAATCGAGGTTGTCGACCACGACTCCCCTGCGAGCAAAATCTTTGCCATAGTGTCTCTCTCTAATTGCTCGTGGAATTAATACGCGAGACCGCGGGGCTCTGGCCCCATGGTCACGTTACGTTCGTCCACGACAGTGAAACCGTTGTCCTTGTATGCCTGGTAGTCGAAGTTCTCGCACTCTTCGTAACCGATCATGTGGTACTCGGCGAAGCCGTCCCAGTCTTCGTAGCCGTCACCGAAGTTGTGCTCAAGGAAGGCATCTGCCATCGCCATGCCGAGACGTGGTCCGGTGTAGAACGCGCCCATCGCGAGCAGGTTGCAGTTATTGGCGGTTGCGGCACGCAGCGCGGCCGGTGCACTTTCGCAGATCGCGGCATGCACGTGAGGCACCTTGCTGGCGGCAACGTGGATGCCCATCCCTGTGCCACAGAATGCGAGCGCTTTTTCAAACTCTCCCTCGGCCAGCTTCGCCCCAAGCATGAATCCCGCACGGTGATACATCGGAGTCTCTTCGAGCGTGGGAGTCAAGTCGGTGACGGTCCAGCCGCGCGTTTCTAGGTGTCGCTTAACGGCTTCTTTGAGTGGGAACCCGGCAAAGTCTGCGCCGACGACGACGTGGCGTTCTTTGGTAGTTTTCATTTCTTGTTTCCTTTCAGGCCGAGCAAGCTGGAGAGTCTGCCCTTCTTGGTCCACTGGTTCACCACGATGACCAGAAGCAGCACCCCACCCCAGATCAGCGGGCGGTAGAAGTTGCTGATGTTCGGGAAGGTGTTGAGCAGCGACGAGAGGACCTGCAGAACAACCACGGCGAGAATGACTCCTGACAGACGACCGGATCCGCCGTTCGGGTTCACCCCGCCCAGCACCACGATGAGCACCGCAAGAAGCGTGTACGTGGAGCCATAGTCCGCCTTCGCGGAGTTGTAGTTGGCGAGCATCACCAGGCCGGCCGCCGAGGCGTAGATTCCCGAGGTCATGTAGGTACGGATGATGAGGTTGTCGGTCTTCAGCCCGCTGAAGCGTGCGGCAGTCTCGTTCGAACCCAGCATGTAGAGCTTGGTGCCGAACGCGGTCTTGTACATGAGCACGGCGATCACGACCGTCGCGAGAATGAAGATGATCAGCGGCATCGGAACGATACCGAAGACGCGCTGCGCCATGATCTCGCCGTACTGTGCCGGGAGCCCACTGGCGGGCTTTCCTCCCGTGATGATGACGGCAATACCCGTGAAGAGTTCGAACGTTCCCAAAGTCACGAGAATGGCGGGGATCTTCACTTTTGCTATCAGGAACCCGTTGAAGGCTCCCGCTATCGCGCCCACAATGAGCGAAAATGCGATCGCAGCAACGACAGCCAAGTAACCCTGGGGGCTGTCAGCTCCGGTTGGCGCAATAGCCATCATGAGGGTGGCACTGCCGATGGCGGTCATGTTGGCCACGCCAACCACGGAGAGGTCGATTCCGCCGATGATCATGGTCAGCATCACGCCGAGAGCCATCAGGCCGAACTCGGGGAACTGCACCGCCATTGACTGCCAGGTGGCGATTCCGAAGAAGTTCTTCGTCTTGACGAGCATGAAGAACGTCAAGAGTAGAACGAGAATCACGGCGAGGCGCGTGACGTGTGGGTCGCGAGTGAGGCGATCCCGTAGAGGCGTAAGAGTCGTAGAAGCAAACATGGCCGTCCCTATCCTTGAACCAGCGCGGGTGCGCGTTTGCGTGATCGGGTGAGTTGTACCGCAGAGATGCCTGTTCCGACGAGGATCAGCACGCCGAGCGCGAAGCCCTGCCAGAAGGTCGGGATGCCTACCAGAATCATGCTGTTCTGCACGATCACGATGAGCAACGTTCCGAGCATCGTTCCGGTTAGTGTTCCGGTTCCACCGGTGATGGAAGCGCCACCAAGAACGACTGCCGCGATGACCATAAGCTCCATGCCGAGCAGGTTGGTCGGATGCATCTGATCCATCATGCTCGTGCGAACCAGCCCGGCGAGACTCGCGATGATTCCGACGACAACGAACAGCCAGAATTTGATCTTGCGCACCTTGAACCCGGCACGGGCCGCGGCGCTCTCGTCACCACCAATCGCGTAGAGGCCACGACCGAAAATCGTGTACTTCATCACGACAAAGGCGGCGGCTACGACGCCGACCAAAATCAGGAAGGCGACGGGCATATTTGAGGTGAGTCCTGAGACCGGGTTGGTCGCCACAAACAGAGTGGAACGACCGAACTCGCTCATCCCCTCTGGCAGGTTGGGGATCTGCACCGACTTGAAGACACCCTGCATTACGCCGGAGAAGACGCTTGCCGTTCCGAGCGTGATGATCAGCACAGGAACCGCGAACCTCGAAGTGAAGAGTCCGTTGAAGGCTCCGAGAATTGCTCCGGCCACGATGACCATGACGAACGGTAGCCACATACCTCCGGTGTAGCCCGCATCCACGAGCACTCTCGTCGTGGCGTAGACCGACAACGATGCCAGCGCCGGGAATGAGACGTCGATTCCACCGGCGACCAGCACCATGAAAGCACCCACGGCAAAAATACCGGGGACCACCATGGCGTTGGCTAGGTCAACCAGGTTGTTGGCGGTGAAGAATTGTCCGCTTCGCAACTGGATAACAATGCTCACCGCGATAATGACGAGCAGTAGGTAAAACTCGTTCGATTTGGTGAGTCTTCGCATCAACTTGGCCATCTCAGCCCTTCCCGTCAATAGTGCTCGGGTCTTTCGACATGAGTTCGGCAAGTTCGGACTCTGTCGTCGTGCGCGGGTCTACTTCCGCCACGATTCGCCCAGCGTTCATCGCCATCACGCGGTTGCAGTTCTGGATGACCTCAGGAATGTCATCGGAAATGATGATGACTCCTAGGCCCTCGCTGGCTAGCGTGCGCAGAATGCGATGGATGTCATGCTTCGATCCAATGTCGACGCCGACTGTCGGGCCGTTAAGAATCAAGATCTTCGGGTGAGTCGCGAGCCATTTCGCGAGCACAATTCGCTGCTGGTTTCCGCCAGAGAGGGTGTTCACCGCGTTCTCGGGGTTGGGCGTCGCAATCCTGAGCTCGTCGACCCAACGCTGACCTTCGGCATCCGCCTTGCTCTGGTCGAGTGCGCCAACTTTGGAGACGAAGGAGTCGATCTCCGAGATGACGATGTTTGAGCTGATCGAGCGTTCAAGGAAGAGACCCTCGGTGAGTCTGTCTTCCGGAACGTAGCCGATGCCGTGAGCGATCGCCGATCGCACACTGTTGATTTCCACGACTTCGCCATTGATGCGGATCTCGCCCGAGTCACAGGGCTGAGCGCCGAAGAGCGAGAGCGCGAGTTCGGTTCGCCCCGAGCCAAGGAGTCCGGTGATTCCGAGAATTTCACCTTTGCGCAGGGTGAGATCAACATCCGAGAAGGCACCGTCTACACCGAGGCCGCGAGCCTCCAAAATGGGTTCTTCGGAAACGTGTTCCGGCGTGAAGTGTTCGTCGTCGAACTCGCGGCCAGTCATGTGGTGCGAGAACGTGGCATGATCCAGTTCCTCTGGCAAGCACGTGATGACCGACTTACCGTTGCGAATAATGGTGAAGCGCTCGCTGATCTCGAACACTTCATCAAGCTTGTGGCTGACGAATAGCGTGGCAATTCCGCGGGCCTTGAGGTCGAGGATGATGGCGAAGAGCGCATCAACTTCACGCTTGGTCAACGCGGTGGTTGGCTCATCCATGATGATCAGACGGGCATCACTCATCAACGCGCGAGAGATAGCGACGAGCTGCTTTTCGGCGACCGAGAGGCGGCCGACCTTTTCGTCGAGGTCGATGTGGAAGTTGATCTTGGCGATGGCCTCTTCAGCGACCGCACGCATGCGCTTCCAACTCACGAATGTGCGATGGGCGGCGAGTTCGGCATTGAGGGCCAGGTTCTCCATCACCGTGAGGTTAGGGAAGACCGAGAAGTCTTGATAGATGACCTGAACGCCGTTCGAGATCGCCTCGATGGGCGACAGCTTCGAGAACTTTTTGCCGTTCAGTTCGATTGTTCCGGTATCGGGCGCGTGCACTCCCGAGATGACCTTGATCAGAGTGGACTTGCCACTTCCGTTTTCGCCTGCGAGACAGTGAATCTCTCCGGGGGCAATCTCTAGGGTGATGCCGTCAAGCGCTTGAACGCCTGCGAAGGCCTTGCCGATATCGCGTACCGCGATGACGTTTTCTACCATCGTCCGGTCCTTTCCGCGCATGAATGAGTCTGGGTGAGGAGCGATCAGGGCAGAACGGGAATTCGTTCTGCCCTGATCGTGTAAACGGAACTGCTTAGAAGCCGAAGCTGTCTACGTTGTCCTTGTCGATAACGACCCAGCCGTTACCTTCGAGTACCTTGTCGCTACCTTCGGCGAACTTCATGTCCTCGTAGCCGGCGACGCCAAGGTTGACGCCGTCAGCGATGGTTTCACCGTCGAGAATCTGCTCGGCGAGCGACGCAAGAGCGTAGCCTGCATCGGCCGGGTCCCAGAGGGTGAGCGTCTTGACGAGGCCCTTTTCGAGGATCGACTTGTTCGCGGCCGGCATTCCGGTTCCGCTGACGAAGACCTTGCCGGTGAGGCCGAGTTCTTCGATTGCACGAGCTACACCAGGAGCGTCGAACGATGAGGTTCCGACGATTCCCGTGATTTCGGGGTACTTCTTGAGGAGCTCCTTGGCCGCCTGGTAGGCGACCTCTCCGTCATCCTGCGACTCAACACGCGGTTCGGCTGCAAGCAGCGTCATGTTGGGGTAGGCCTCCATCTGACGAGCAACAGCACCGTCAGCCCATTCGTTGTGCGAGGCGTTCGTTACGTGACCGACCATCGTGGCGTAGGTGCCCTCTTCGCCCATGGCTTCAGCGAGGTTGTCCATGATGAATGCGCCGTAGTCGGTGTTGTTGAAGGCTTCGATGTCGTACATGGTGTTCTCTTGGCTAGCACCTTCGTGGGTGACCACGACGATGCCGGCGTCAAGAGCCTGCTTGAGCACGGTCTCTAGCGCGCCCGGGTCGACGGGAACAACGCCGATGGCGTCAACACCCTGAGCGATGAGGTCCTGGATGACCTGAACCTGCAAAGTGGCGTCCGTCTCAGCGGGACCCTTTTGGTAGACGTCAAGTCCGGACTCAGCAGCGAACTTCTGAACGCCCTCTTCCATGCGAACGAACCAGGGGTTCGTGGAGTCCTTGGGGACGATCACGATCGTGTAGTTGTCATCCCCTGATGCGCTCGTGGTGTCGGCATCTGCCGAGCATCCGGCGAGGCCCAGCCCCACGACTGCGGCGAGCCCCATGGCGAGGCCTGCAAAGCGACGTTGCTTCATATCTTTCTCCTTGTTGTGTGAGTGCAGTTCTGCTTAGACGCAGCGCCCATATGCCTCAGCACTTTTCGCGTCCTTGCGTCCGGAAAATATTTTTGAACCGGTTCATTTTTTAAAGCGGTTCAAACGTACACTGGGATGACCCTGCTCTGCAACCGGCCGTTATGAGCTAGTTATCTCAACAGCACTCGTGGCCGGCGCCGGACTCCGGCTCTGATCAAAGCTCAGCGATGGGTCTACAGTTGAACCCTCGGAGTACCGGGATGAGAAACAAGAAGTGAGTCACCCATGAGCACCCCCGCCATTGCGACATCGAAGTCGCCCGCCGGGATCCGTGATGTCGCGGCACTGGCCCAAGTCTCCACTGGGACAGTGTCAAACACGATCAACCGTCCAGAGACCGTACACCCCCGCACCCGGGCCGCCGTCGAGAAAGCGATCGCGCAACTCGGCTTCGTGCCCAACCAGCAAGCGCGCGTGCTCACTGGTGCATCGAGCAACGTCATCGGCCTCGTCGTCCTCGATGTCGAGAGCCCGTTCTACATGGAAGCCGCGCACGCCATCGAGCGCGCTGTCAGAGAGTCCGGACACGTGGTGATGCTGTGCAACTCGGAGGGCGACACGACAAGAGAAGATGGGCTCCTGGCCATGCTCGCTGCCCAACGTGTGCGTGGTGTTCTTCTCGCCCCCGCAACCCATGACGATAATACGGACCGCTACACGGACCTTGCCGGAGATCTGCCCGTCGTCCTGCTCGACTACGACGGCGGGCCCACCCACTGTTCCATTTCGGTCGACAATGTCGCCGGCGGGCGCCTAGCCGTTGCCCACCTTCTCCAGCTCGGACACACCAGGATTGCGGTCGTCGGGGGTCCCGCGGGGTTGCGGCAGTTCGCCGATCGCGCCCAAGGCGCCCGTGAGGCAATAGTGGCTGCAGGAATGGACCCCGATGACGCACTGGTCGAAATCAGCGCCTCAGGAATCGGCATCCAGGACGGGAGACGCGCTGCGGAGTTGCTTCTCGAAGACGAAACACCCGACGCCGTCTTTTGCGGAAATGACATGCTGGCGTTCGGCGTGTACCGCGGTCTTATCGACGCCGGATTGAGGGTTCCTGAAGACGTCGCCCTGGTCGGATATGACGACATTGATTTTGCCCGCGACTGGGTCGTGCCCCTCACCTCGGTCCGCCAACCCACCGAAGAACTCGGCACCAAGGCCGCGAAGCTTCTCATCGAACACTCTGCTCGGGACGCCGCCCACGTTCATCGCGGAGTAGTTCTCCAGCCCGAACTTGTCGTGCGTCGCTCTACCGACCTCCGACTCCCCGAATAGCCGCCACGCCGCCACGCGCTAGTCCACAGGGTCCCTACGCGCCCGCGTTAGTTCAGCCCGCGCCGCCAGCTGGTCATCTGCGGGATAACCAACCTCAACGAGGGTGAGCCCCTTTGCCGGCATCACCTTGAACTCGCTGCCCTTCGAACGCTCATCTCGGATATCAGCAGGCCGCGCGGGATCAAGCTTGCCCTGGCCGACGTAGACGCCAGCCCCTACGAGCGAGCGAACCATGCTGTGACAGAAGGCATCGGCACGCACTTCGGCAATCACGAGCCCCTGCTCCGTGCGGGTGAAGCGAAAGTCCTCAAGCGTCCGCACCGTGGTGGCGCCCTCGCGCGGCTTGCAGTACGCCGCCCAGTCGTGGAGCCCCAGCATTTCCCGCGCCGCCACATTCATGGCGTCGACGTCGAGCGTCGCCGGATACCAGACGGTGTGATTACGTTGGCGCGGATCACGCGGCGACTCGTTGTCGGCGAGACGGTACTCGTAGCGGCGCCACACCGGCGAGAAACGCGCATCGAAACCGTCGGGCGCGATCACGGAACGGGAAAGATAGATGTCGGCCTCTAGGCCAGCAATGCCGTTGATTCGACGAGCCAGTGATGCGGGACCGTCATACCGCTTACCGCCGAGCTTGCCACGACGAGGCCGGTCGAGGCTGCGCAACTGATCCTCGGTGAGATCAAGGTGCGCGACCTGGCCGCTCGCATGCACGCCGGCGTCCGTGCGCCCGGCAACCACAAGCGTGGGAATGGGCCCGTGCCGACGAAAGATCACCGACAGGGCGTCTTCGATCTCACCCTGCACGGTTCGAAGTCCTGGCTGGCGACTCCACCCCGAAAAATCGGTTCCGTCGTAGGCAATATCGAGACGCAATCGAGCGGCGATCTCAGGCAGCTCGGATTCTGACTCATCCATTGTTCAAGTCTATTTCAACAAGAAAACCCCGGCCCGCACTAGGCGGAACCGGGGTTTCTCTTAGCGAGAGGAGTTACTTCTCTTCTGCAGTCGCGTCAGCAGCAGCGTCCTCGGCGGGAGCCTCAACGGCAGCCTCGTCAGTCGCGGCTTCCTCAGCAGGAGCTTCCTCAACGGCGGGCTCTTCTGCAGCCTCGGGCTCAGCCTTAGCAGCAGCCTTCGGAGCCTTCTTCTTCGGGGTTACGGGCTCAAGAACGAGCTCGATCTGCACCATCGATGCGTTGTCTCCCTTGCGGAAGCCCAGCTTCGTGATGCGGGTGTAACCACCTTCGCGGTGCTCAACGAGCGGCGCGATTTCGGTGAAGAGTTCGTGGATGACGCTCTTGTCACCAATGATCGACAAAGCGCGGCGACGGTTGTGCAGGTCACCCTTCTTCGCGAAGGTGATGAGGCGCTCAGCCACGGGACGCAGGCGCTTGGCCTTCGTCTCGGTGGTCTTGATGCTCTTGTGCGTAAACAGGGCTGCTGCCAGGTTGGCGAGCATGAGGCGCTCGTGCGCCGGTCCACCGCCGAGACGCGGGCCCTTAGTAGGTGTAGGCATTTTCTAGTTCTCCAGTGTCAAAGATTCGAGCCTGCGGCTCAAGCGTTGGTCTCGTCGTCGGCGTATCCGCCGTAGAAGTGTGCTCCGTCGAATCCGGGAACGCTGTCCTTGAGTGACAGCCCCATCTCGACAAGCTTGTCGCGCACTTCATCAACCGACTTCTGACCGAAGTTACGGATGTTCATGAGCTGGGTCTCCGACAGGGCAACCAGTTCACTTACGGTGTTGATGCCTTCGCGCTTGAGGCAGTTGTAGCTGCGCACCGAAAGATCAAGGTCTTCGATCGGCATGCTGAGCTCGGTCGAGAGCACGGCGTCAACCGGTGCAGGACCAATCTCGATACCCTCTGCTGCCGTGTTGAGCTCGCGAGCGAGTCCAAACAGTTCGGTCAGCGTGCGACCGGCCGAAGCCAAAGCGTCGCGCGGGGTGATTGCCGACTTGGTTTCGACATCCACAACCAGACGGTCAAAGTCAGTGCGCTCACCGGCACGAGTTGCCTCGACGCGGTAGGTGACCTTGAGCACGGGCGAGTAGATCGAGTCGACCGGAATTTGGCCGGCTTCGCTGAACTCGCTGCGGTTCTGGGTTGCGGTTACGTAGCCGCGGCCACGCTCAATGGTCAGCTCAAGTTCGAACTTGGCCTTGTCGTTGAGGGTCGCAATGACCAGTTCCGGGTTGTGGATCTCTACACCGGCAGGTGCGGAGATGTCAGCAGCGGTAACTTCACCAGCACCCTGCTTGCGCAGGTACGCGGTGATGGGCTCGTCGTGCTCGCTGGAGACGACAAGGTTCTTGATGTTAAGAATGACCTCGGTGACGTCTTCTTTAACACCGGCGACGGTGCTGAATTCGTGGAGAACTCCGTCGATACGGATGCTGGTTACAGCCGCTCCGGGGATCGACGAAAGAAGGGTACGGCGAAGTGAGTTTCCGAGGGTGTAACCGAAACCGGGCTCAAGCGGCTCGATAACGAACCGTGAACGGAATTCGGAGATGTTCTCCTCGGCAAGGGTGGGACGCTGTGCAATGAGCACTGGTGATTCCTTTCGGCAAAGTGTCCGCTATATGACACTTGTGGGCGACGGGTGGCTGGCCCGACGGTGTATTGAGTTGTGCGCTGGAACTGTGTGCGAGGGCCGCGAGGGCCCTCGCCACACGACGCCAGCACCAGCGAGTTGCCTCGCTAGTACGGCGTGAAACTAAACGCGACGACGCTTGGGCGGACGGCAACCATTGTGCGTCTGCGGTGTTACGTCGTTGATCGAACCCACTTCGAGGCCAGCGGCCTGCAGCGAACGGATCGCGGTTTCGCGACCTGAACCCGGTCCCTTGACGAAAACGTCAACCTTCTTGACGCCGTGTTCCTGAGCCTGGCGTGCAGCCGACTCAGCGGACATTTGTGCGGCGTAAGGGGTCGACTTGCGCGAACCCTTGAAGCCGACAACTCCTGACGACGACCAGCTCAGTACAGCGCCGGTGGGGTCGGTGATGGTGACGATGGTGTTGTTGAACGTTGACTTGATGTGAGCCTGACCCACTGCAACATTCTTCTTTTCTTTACGACGCGGCTTACGAGCGGCCGATTTTGGTGCTGCCATTGTTTTCTCCTAAAACGTTGATGGCGACGACGCTGGGGTCAACCCAGGGTCTATCGGGCCTTCTTCTTGCCGGCTACGGTGCGCTTCGGGCCCTTGCGGGTACGAGCGTTGGTCTTCGTGCGCTGTCCATGAACGGGCAGTCCCTTGCGGTGACGGATACCCTGGTAGCTTCCGATTTCAACCTTGCGGCGGATGTCTGCTGCGACCTCACGACGAAGGTCACCTTCTACCTGGAAGTTACCTTCGATGTAGTCGCGCAGTGCGATGAGCTGGTCATCGGTGAGATCTTGGACACGGATTTCTCCGCTGATCTGTGTGTCGGCGAGGGTCTTGAGGGCCCTCGTGCGGCCAACACCGTAAATGTAAGTCAGTGCGACCTCTACACGCTTGTCGCGTGGGATGTCGACGCCGGCTAGACGTGCCATAGTGGCTTCTCCTGTTGATGAGTGGAGGTCTGTAACAGCACCTGTGCACCGGCCTCCAACCGGTGGTGTCCCCGTTGCCTACCTTCGTAGGCCTCAGATCTGGTGTTGCTAGTTCTGTGTATTTAGTTGTGTGCTGCAGCGTGTGGCGATTGCTCGCCACACCCCGTTAGCCGTGCGATCTGCTCGCGGAAACCTAGCCCTGGCGTTGCTTGTGGCGCGGGTTCGACTTGCAGATAATCATGACGCGTCCGTTGCGGCGAATAACGCGGCAGTGGTCGCAGATGGGCTTAACGCTGGGGTTAACCTTCATTATTTTTCCTTGTAAATCGCTGTCGTCGTTCCACTAACCCGCAAGGGCGTAGTGGACGTTACTTTCCAGCGCGTTCTACTTGTAGCGGTAGGTGATACGACCGCGAGTCAGGTCATAAGGGCTCAACTCAACAACTACACGGTCCTCCGGGAGGATTCGAATGTAGTTCTGTCGCATCTTGCCGGAGATGTGCGCAAGCACAACGTGGCCGTTCGTCAACTCAACACGAAACATCGCGTTGGGCAGAGCCTCGACTACTGCTCCTTCGATCTCAATGACACCGTCTTTTTTGGCCATAGCCTCTTCGTCGCTATAAGTGTGGTTCGCTGGTCTGCGTAGATTGTGGCGAGTGGCTTTCGAAAAAACCAAGGCGCGAAAAAATCGGCCCGAAACACCAAAGATCAAGCGTACGCTAATCCCGGGCGTTTCGCCAAGTTGGGGCTATGATTGCGCGCTAACCACCTGGACGGCATCTCCGTAGAGCGCATCACCGGCGTCGAGCCCCATGACTTCGGCTACAAATTCGGCCGGTGATTGCGAGGACTTCAACTCCAGCATCCGCACGCTCTCGGGGTCGTCTGGAACGTCGAACTGCAATGCAGCACCCACGGCGCGCAGAATTGCACTAGGGGTGGTTCCCGACTCGGCGAGCTCGAAGGCTGGGCTGATGAATCGTTCGTCACGCGACAGCTTGCGGAGCGGGCTCCTCCCGACCCGCTCTGGGGTGTCGGGCAAGTGCGGGTTGCTGAAGCGTCGCGTACAGGTCGCAACGTAGTCGGCATGCTCGGCAGCATCGAAACCGTGCTTGGCAATCAGCATGGCGCTGGTCTCGGCCAGTACCGCGCTCACCTCGGCCGCGACGTCATCGAGCGCCATGGCGGCCGCAAGGGTTTGCGCCCCCTGGACGCGACCGTGGTAGGCGAGCGTGGCGTGTCCGGTGTTCACGGTGAAGAGCTTGCGCTCAATGTAGGGCTCAAGATCGTCTACGAAATGAACGTCGGCGATTTCGGGAACGCTCTCGCCGAATGGAGCACTCTCGACCGCCCACTCGAAGAAATCCTCAACCGTCACGTCAAGACCAGCGGCAGGATCCTGTGCTGGCACGATGCGGTCGACGGCCGTGTTGGCGAAGATTGCTTTTGCGGCGAGGGTTCCCTCGTCGACAGCGGAAGCCACCTCGGCCTTCAGAATGTTCGTCGCATAGAGCGCGTTTTCACAGGCGAGCACCTGCAGCGGTGGCAGGTCGTCAGCACGCGCGATGATCGCCTGAGCAATCAAGGGAGCAACGAACTTGAGGATGTTGGGTCCGACAGCCGTCGTGACCATGTCGGCAGTGGCGATCTCCTCGATCACGGCGGCGGCATTGCTGGCACTGTTGAGGGCGCGGAAGTTGTCGACAGTCCAGGTGCGGGGCTCTACTCCAACCTCGTGAACCTTGTAGTTGTCCGCGGCGGCGAGTCCGTCGATGAGCTCCGCGGCGACATCCGCAAAGACAATTTCGTAGCCCGCATTATGCAAGATGAGTCCGACGAAGCCGCGTCCGATGTTGCCGGCTCCGAAATGTACGGCTTTCATGCGTCGTTCAATTCGGAGAGAAGGGCGAATAGCTCTTCTTCGTTCGGCGCAGCGACGAGCTTCTGCACTTCGTCGTTGTCACTGAAGATTGTGGCCACGCCAGCGAGGGTGTCCATATGACCACCGTCCTTGCCAGCGATTCCGACAACGAAGTGGACGTCGTTGCCATCCCAGTCGATGGGCTCCGCGTACCGCACGAACGAGAGCGCAGACGACAAGATCGTATCTTTGCCCTCGTTCGTGCCGTGCGGAATTGCCAGGAAGTTGCCCATGAAGGTTGAGGTCATCTCTTCGCGAGCCTTCATGAAGCCAAGGTACTCGGGCGTTACCGCACCGGCTGAGATCAGGATCTCAGCCGCTTCGACAAGCGCCTCATCTTTCGTGCGTGCGGATCCAGCCGCTTTGATCTGGTTTAGCTCGAGTACCTTGCCCATGATGTCTCCTCTTTACTCTCTAACCATGTCGACGACTTCGTCGTACTTAGGACTGTTCATGAAGTTATCAACCGAAACGTGGATCGCGCCGGGAACTTGATGCGTCGCTCGCTCAGTCAACTTGTCCTGCGTAATGATGAGATCTTCCGATCCGTCGAGGTTAGCAATTGCCTTGTTCGTCACGTTGACGCCTTCGACACCAGCTTTCTTCAACTTGTTGCGAAGAACGGTTGCACCCATGGCGCTCGATCCCATGCCAGCATCGCAAGCGAAGACAACATTCTGAATCTTCGTCGCAGTGGCAGCACCAGCAGTTGCGCCAGTCGCAGCACCGGCGGCAGCGCCTGCACCGATCAGACCGCCGACCGAGCTTTCGCGGCCCTTGTTGGCTTCGTTCTTGGCAATGGCGGCGGCAAGAGCATCGTCGCCACTAGCCATAGCCTCGAGGTCGCGCTTGCGACCAGCACGGATGATGACCGAAGCGACCAAGAACGACACCGTCGCGGAGAAGACTACCGACAGCAATACGCCGACGATGTTTCCCGGAGGAGTCTGAGCGATCACGGCGATGATCGAACCAGGCGAGGCAGGTGCACGCAGGCCGGATTGGAAGATGACGTTCGTGAGAACACCGGTGGCACCACCAGTGATTGCAGCGACGATCAGCAGCGGCTTGGCCAGCACGTACGGGAAGTAGATCTCGTGGATTCCACCGACGAAGTGGATCAGGATCGCACCGGGGGCGCTCGCGCGCAGGAGGCCGACACCGAACACAGCAAAGGCGAGCAGAATTCCGAGACCCGGTCCAGGGTTTGCCTCAATGAGGAACAGAATTGACTGTCCCTTTTCCAACGACTCTGCGGTCCCCAACGGTGTGAATACACCGTGGTTGATCGCGTTGTTCAGGAACAGGATCTTGCCTGGCTCGACGAACAAGCTCGCCAGCGGCAGCAATCCATTGTCAACGAGGAATGCGATAACCGACTCGAGACCATTGCTGATGGCCGTCACGATTGGAGCGATGACAAAGAACGACGCGATGGCGAGCAACATTCCGACTATTCCTGCCGAGAAGTTGTCGATGAGCATCTCGAAACCGGGACGAATCTTGCCTTCCCAGATGCGGTCGATCTTCTTCATGACCCAAGCCGAGCTAGGACCAACGATCATTGCGCCCAAGAACATGGGGATACCCGCACCGATGATGACACCCATCGTTGCGATTGTCGCGACCACTCCACCGCGCGTTCCGTAAACCATGCGACCACCGGTGTTAGCGATCAATAGCGGGAGCAGGTAGATGATCATGGGACCAACAAGTCCCGTATAGCTGGTGTCAGGATCTGCGCTCCAGCCACCGAGTTGCTGAACCCATACTGGGTCAATACCGAGCAACGGCAACCAGCCGGTCTCGATGAATAGTGCGGTGATGAAGCCCCAGGCAATAAATGCCGCAATATTGGGCATCACCATTCCGCTGACGAAGGTGCCGAACTTCTGGACACCTACGCGAGCACCGCCCTTCTTGGCGGTCGTAGACGACGTTGTCATTGTTTTACTCCGATATCTCTAATTTAAGGATTCTGCGGGTTTTCGTGTGAAAGCGACTAGCTCTCGTCGTGATCCGTGCTGAGGATCTGCGTGAGTTCTGCGATTAGCGCGTCAGCACCGTCGCCCTCGGCCGAGATCGTCACGTCATCGCCCTGATTCACGCCGAGAGAAATTACGCTCAGAATGCTCGACGCGTTGACTGATTTGTCGCCCTTCGAGATGGTGACGTCGAGGCCGGACGCGGCTACTGCCTGAGTAAAGAGCGACGCTGGACGGGCATGAAGCCCGTGGGACGACGCCACCTGAATTGTGTTTTCAGCCATGGTTGCTGCTTTCTGTTGTTTCGTGGGGGGAGGAACCGAGAAGGTCGAGGGCTATGTCAGCACCCGCCGGGGTGAATCCGATCTCAGGCAATTGCACTGCGCGCGCGCCAATCGATTGAGCGGCCGCTTGCGCTTGGTCGAACCAGTCGGCGACATGAGAACTGACGAGGACAACATCCACTGAAGTCAGGGGCATGCTCAGGGCGGCAACACTCGCGGGGGTAAAAGTGTGGGCGATCCCCCTAGCCGTCGCCTGCCGACGGAGCGCGTGTGCCAAGAAAGTGCTTGAAGCACCCGCGCCGCATATGACCAGCACTGTTGACACGTCATCGCCTCCTTGCGATATTTACTCGGACTTCTTTCATTAACCATCCTCAGGTGTAGACCCCATCGCTTTCCAATACAGAACATTCCGCACATGCGGAAAGGTTCATAGGCAAGAATGGGTGTCTCATGCTCGATAAGCACGCACGCCTCATAGAAAACCTCGCTCAGGCCGAGGGGTGGATCAGCGCTGCCGAACTCGCGGAAAAACTCGGGGTCACTACCCGAAGCGTTCGCAGCTATGTCACTGCAGTGAAGTCGTCAGCGCAACCCCTTGAAGTCATCGAATCGTCTACGTCCGGGTACCGACTCAATCGCGAAAACTACTCCGAATTTCTCAAGGGCGCCCCCGGCCGCGATGCCGAACGGCCTCGGGACCGCCAGTATCACCTCGTGCGACGTCTCGGTGATGCGCCAGACGGCGCCGACATTCACGCTCTTGCCGAAGTCTTCTTTGTCAGCGAGTCGACGATTGAAGCCGATCTCCGAAAGGTCAAGCCGATTGTCGAGGAGTCGGGCTTGAGTTTGTCCCGGCGCGGGTCGCTCGTGATCCTGTCGGGAACCGAACCGAACCTGCGTCGCCTCCTGAGCAAGATGTTCCGCCACGAGGAATCTCAAGGGTTCTTAGAACTTGAGAGTATCCAACGCGAGTTCGAATCGTCGGACCTGCGCTCGTTCAAGACGTCACTGCTTGAGCTGCTCGACTCACACGGCTACTTCGTGAACGAATACCAGATCAACCATGTATTGCTGCACGTCGCGATCGCCGCAGACCGCACCGTCACCCAAGCTCCCGATGCCGAGCCGGCTCGCTCTCTACCTGAGCCAGGCAGCGACACCGCGTTCTCGCATGCACTGGCCGCGCTCATTGCCACTCACTTCGGGGCGCACCTTGGGCCAGACGATCTTGAAGAAATTGAGCTCCTGCTCACCACTCGTGTGATCACCCGCACACGCGCCGATGACTCCCCCGCCGACGTCGATCTCAAGCAGCTAATGGCTCGCATTCGTGCGACCATTCAACGGGTTGGTGAAGAATATCTCATCGATCTTGACGACGACGACTTCATCACGCGGCTGTCGCTGCACGTGCGCAACCTGATTACCCGCGCCCAGGATCTCTCGTACTCTCGCAACCCGATGACACGGTCGATCAAGACCACCTATCCGATGATTTACGAGCTCGCCGTGTTTATTGCCTCGGAGGTGCAGCGCGACGAAGGAATCACCATCCATGACGATGAGATCTCGTACATCGCGCTCCACGTAGGCTCTCACCTCGAGCGGCAAGCCAAACGCGAGGTGCGGCTGACCGCTGCGCTGGTCTGTCCGAACTATCACGACCTTCACGTCATCTTGCGGGAACGTATCGAGGCGGTACTGGGCGACGAGCTGCAGATGCGTATTGTCATCACTCGCACCGATGTCGATCTCGGCGAGCTCTCGACTGACTTAGTGCTGACAACAATCGACCTCCATTCCTTCGCCGACAACGTCGTGCTGATTCAGCCGTTTCTCACCGAGGCTGACGTCGAGTCGATCCGCAAAGCTATCGGCCGGATCCGAAAACTTCGCCGGCGGCGGGAACTCACCGACGAACTCTTGAGGTTCTTCGACCCTGCACTCTTTCTTCGCAACTTCACGGCGCCGAGCGAAGAGGCGATGATCGCTGCACTCGGCCATCGGATGATCGACGCTGGTGTGATCGATCACGGCTACATCACCGGAGCCATCGACCGTGAACGGATGTCATCGACCGCTTTCACCGATTCGCTAGCCGTGCCGCATGCCATGACAATGAACGCCCACCGAACGGCGATCAGCATCGTGATCAACGAATCCCCAATGCCCTGGGGAGAAAACCGTGTTAACGTCATCGCCCTTGTCGCGTTCAGCGCGGCGGGCCGGGCAACTTTTCAGACCGTTTTCGACCAGTTCGTGACCGTCTTCTCCGATCGTGAATATGTTCAGCAGCTGGTTAAGAAGGCCGTCGACTTCCCCACGTTTATTGATGAGCTAGTTCGCGGTATCGAAGACTAGCTGTGGCAGGTGGTCGAGCAGGCTATTGCGAGATGGCGCGAGGCTTGAATGCTATCGCCGAGTACCAGTCCCGAATTGCCTGTTTCTGGGTAGCGTTGCAGGTGTACCCGTAGCCGGTGGTGATTTCCCAGTACTCGTATGCGCTGACCCACACTGTCTGATTAATCGCCCAACCGTCCAGGTAGGTGAGCGCGAAGCAGTCTGCCATGATCTCGTGCTCTGGGGCATCCGAGGTCGCGTCTGCGGTGAACGCCGCAACCGCCTTCTCTGTGGCTTCGGGGTTGGTGAACTGCAGGACGTGCGCGTATTCGTGGTAGGCGAGCCCAGTTCGCTGCCACTCATTCATGTAGGGTTGCCGGTCGGTCTGCGCGTCGAAGTGCACCGTGTAGGGGTCGTCTGACGTCACACATCCGGCAACGTCTTGGCCGCACAGGGAGTCGGCGTCATCGACTGAAGAATGTGCGAAGCCCATGCTCAGCGAATCAGTGACGGCCTCCATAGTTGTGCCCGTACTGTTCGTGGCGGCGTTCACTTCGGCGGCAGCCAGTGCGTCGTCGAGCGCGACCGCAGTTGACTCAACGCGCAGGGTGTCTTCGCGCACCTCCTGCGCATCCCACCTGTCTTTCCAGGTTTGCTGCGCCCACGCTTCGTAGCGTTCGAGGTTTACCACTCCCCCGACACGTACACCCTCATATTCGGCTACCACCGACATGAGGTTTTCCATTGCTAGACCGAAAGTGTGTTTCTCATCGATGAGCTCAATCTGTTCATCGATCTTTTGGTCTCGCAGCTCAATTTCTCGCTGGGCCTGTTCCAGCCGGAGAAACGTGTCGACGAATAGGCCAAGCGCGACGAGCAACGCGAGGGACAGACCGACGATGGCGATAACGAACCCACGACGCGTCCTGGGCCTCTTCTTGGCGGGAGCAACCGAATCTACGGCAGGCTGGGCCGACTGCGCCGAAGCGACGGAACTCGGATCATCGTCTGACATGCGCAGTCCCCTTGTTGTCGCAGCCGCTAGCGACTCACGACGCCGCTGCCGCTGCTAGTGGCGCACACCACCGATACCGACCTCTAGCGTGCTGCAGCGTCGGACTTGACGATGCCGCGTGCGGCCAGGGCTTCAGTGATGCGTTCAGTAACAGCACCGATTTCACCGAGGGCATCAATCGTCACCAGCACGTCGCGGCTCGCGTAGACCTTGATCAGCGGAGCAGTCTGTTCGCTGTAGACCTCGAGCCGGTGGCGAACTACCTCTTCGGTGTCGTCACTGCGACCCTGTTCGAGGGCGCGTTTGCGCAACCGGTCCACGACGACCTCTGGATCAGCTTCGAGCTCAACGACAACATCCATTGCTGCGCCGTGGCTGGCAAGGAATGCATCGAGTTCGCGAACCTGATCGGTCGTGCGGGGGTAACCGTCGAGGAGAAACCCCTCCTGAGCGTCATCCTCTTCTAGGCGATCGCGGATGAGCGCGTTCGTCAACGAGTCGGGAACATTGTCGCCAGCATCCATGAACGCTTTGGCCTTGTTTCCGAGCTCGGTGCCATTTTTCACATTGCTGCGGAAAATGTCGCCGGTGGAGATTGCCGGGATTCCATAGATTTCGGCCAGTCGAGCAGCCTGAGTGCCTTTTCCAGCACCGGGAGGACCAATTAAGAGAAGTCGTGTCAACGCAACAAACCTTCGTAGTGGCGCTGCTGCAGCTGCGAATCGATCTGCTTGACGGTCTCAAGACCGACGCCGACGATAATCAGGATGCTAGCTCCGCCGAATGGGAAATTCTGGTTGGCCCCGATCATCACGAATGCGATGAGCGGGATCATGGCGACTAGGCCGAGGTACAGCGAGCCAGGCAAAGTCACACGGGTCAGAACATAGTCAAGGTACTCAGCGGTCGGACGACCAGCGCGGATACCGGGGATGAAGCCGCCGTACTTCTTCATGTTGTCGGCGACTTCTTCTGGGTTGAAGGTAATCGCGACGTAGAAATAGGTGAAACCAACGATCAGCAGGAAGTATCCGATCATGTAGATCGGGCTATCGCCGGACACCAGGTTGTTCTGAACCCAGACAACCCAGTCTGCGGTGGTTTCTCCAGCTTGTGGCTGGTTGAACTGTGCGATCAAGGCGGGCAGGTACAGCAGCGATGAGGCGAAGATCACAGGGATCACGCCGGCCATGTTGACCTTGATCGGGATGTAGGTGTTGTTTCCGCCGTAGGTGCGGCGGCCAACCATGCGCTTGGCGTACTGCACGGGGATGCGTCGTTGCGACTGCTCCACGAATACGACGGCGCCCATAATGAGCACACCCATGAGCAGAACGAGCACGAAAGTCTCAACGCCGTTGCTGAGGTAGATGCCCCAAAGTGCGCTTGGGAAGGTTGCCGCGATCGAGGTGAAGATCAACAGCGACATTCCGTTGCCAATACCGCGTTCGGTGACGAGCTCACCCATCCACATGATGAGGCCGGTACCTGCTGTCATGGTGATGACCATGAGCAAGATCGCGTACCACGCATCATTCGTGAGCAGTTGGCTACATTCGGCGATGCCGTCTGACTGGAACAGTGCGCCACTTCGCGCGACCGTGATCAACGTCGTTGACTGGAGGACTGCCAATGCAATGGTGAGGTAACGCGTGTACTGCGTCAGTGTCGCCTGGCCAGACTGGCCCTCTTTGTGAAGAGTTTCGAAGTGTGGAATAACCACACGGAGTAGTTGCACGATGATCGATGCCGTGATGTACGGCATGATTCCGAGTGCAAATACGGAAAGCTGGAGTAGTGCCCCACCGCTGAAGAGGTTGATGAGGTCGTACAGTCCGCCGCTGGAAGAGTTCGCCGCCAGGCAGACCTGAACGTTACCGAAGTCAACGAACGGCGCTGGGATGAAGGAACCAAGCCTAAACAGCGCGATGATGCCTAGCGTGAACCCGATCTTCCTGCGAAGGTCAGGCGTGCGGACAATCCGCGCGACAGCTTTGAACACAAGGCCTCCGATTTATCTATGTACTGCGGGCGAATGGGGAACCTCATTGCGAGGTTCCCCACCCATCCTGTCTGCTTTGGTCACTGGTGTGACCAGCGCGACACTAATGTCTCGCGCAGTGACAGTTACTGAACCGAACCGCCGGCCGCAACAATCTTCTGCTCAGCTGAGCCGGAGACTTTGTCAACTGCAACATTCAGCTTAACCGCAATATCACCCTGACCAAGAACCTTGACCTTCTCGTTCTTGCGAACGGCGCCCTTCGACACGAGATCAGCGATGGTTACATCGCCACCCTTGGGGTAGAGCTCCGCGAGCTTTTCGAGGTTAACAACCTGGTACTCAACGCGGAACGGGTTCTTGAATCCGCGCAGCTTAGGCGCACGCATTACGAAGTTGATGTTTCCACCTTCGAAGCCAAGGCGCATGTTGTAGCGTGCCTTGGTTCCCTTGGTTCCGCGACCCGCAGTCTTGCCCTTGGATCCTTCACCACGACCAACGCGCATGCGGTCCTTCTTAGCGCCTGCAGCGGGACGGAGGTGGTGCATCTTGAGAACCTGCGGGCGGCTGGCAACATCATCGCTCGAGGACTTCTTGGCCGTCGATGCCTTAGCGGCGGTCGACTTGGCAGGAGCCTTCGTGGTTGATGCTTTGGCAGCCGGAGCCTTCTCAGCTGCAGCCTTTGCCGGTGCAGCCTTCTTTGCCGGTGCAGCCTTCTTAGCAGGTGCAGCCTTCGCAGGAGCGTCCTTCTTAGCAGCAGGCGCCTTAGCGGCAGCAGCCTTTGGAGCAGCAGCCTTCTTCGGTGTTTCTTTCTCGTCAGCCATTAGTCAATCTCCTCGACTTTGACAAGGTGAGCAACAGTGTTGACGTAACCACGGTTCTGCGAGTTGTCTTCGCGCACAACAACGTCACCGATGCGCTTGAGCCCAAGGCTGCGCAGCGTGTCGCGTTGGTTCTGCTTCTCACTGATTTTGGACTTGATCTGGGTTACCTTCAGGCGAGCAGCCATCATGCACCTGCCTTAGCTTCAGCCTCGGCACGCAGCAGGCGAGCCGGGATAACGTGATCTGCTTCGAGGCCACGGCGAGCGGCAACCGAGCGAGGCTCTTCGAGCTGCTTGAGTGCCTCAACCGTTGCGTGAACGATGTTGATCGTGTTCGAGGAACCGAGCGACTTGCTCAGCACGTCGTGGATACCGGCGCACTCGAGTACGGCGCGAACGGGGCCACCAGCGATAACACCGGTACCGGCCGATGCGGGACGCAGCAGAACAACGCCTGCAGCGGCCTCGCCCTGAACCGAGTGAGGGATCGTTGCGGCGACGCGGGGCACGCGGAAGAAGTTCTTCTTTGCTTCCTCGACACCCTTCGAGATCGCGAGGGGAACCTCACGAGCCTTGCCGTAGCCGACACCGACCATTCCGTTACCGTCACCGACGACGACCAGGGCGGTGAAGCTGAAGCGACGACCACCCTTGACCACCTTCGACACACGGTTGATGGTGACGACGCGCTCCAGGAACTGGTTCTTGTCGTTGTCGCGGCTGTTTCCGCCACGTCCACCACGGTCGGGTCCACGGTCGCGTCCGCCACGGCGAGCCTCGCGGGGCTCACTCGTCACGTCGGTCGCGGGGGCGTCTACGACGACCTCTGGTACGGAGATGGCGCTAGTCGCCTCAGCGGCCACGGCCTGCTCCTTGTTAGTTGTCTTGTTGTCCACGTTGTCGCTCACAGGTTCAATCCACCCTCTCGCGCTCCGTCGGCGATAGCGGCAACGCGACCTGCGTAACGGCTTCCACCACGATCAAATACGACGGCCTCAATACCGGCCTGCTTGGCGCGCTCGGCGACCATTTCGCCGATCTTGTGCGCCTTGGCGGTCTTGTCGCCATCGAACGTACGCATGCTCGACTCCATGGTCGAAGCCGAAGCGACGGTGACGCCCTTGGAGTCATCGACAACCTGGACGAATACGTGACGCGCTGAACGCGTAACCACGAGACGGGGGCGCACCTCGGTGCCCACGACCTTCTTGCGGAGACGTGCGTGACGGCGGCCCTTGGCGGCCGACTTGCTCTTTCCTCTGGTTCCGAGAGCCATGTCTACTTACCACTCTTTCCGGCCTTGCGACGAACAACTTCGCCGGCGTAGCGCACGCCCTTGCCCTTGTAGGGCTCTGGCTTGCGCAGTTTACGAATGTTGGCTGCTACTTCGCCAACCGCCTGCTTGTCGATGCCGCTGACAACTAGTTTGTTGTTGCCCTCGACCGCGAACGTGATGCCTGCGGGCGGGTCAACGGTGATCGAGTGCGAATACCCGAGAGCGAACTCAACCGAGCTGCCCTTCGCCGTAACACGGTAACCGGTACCAACGACCTCAAGGCCCTTGGCGTAACCGTCGGTTACGCCGACGATCTGGTTAGCGATGAGCGTACGGGTAAGGCCGTGCAGCGAACGCGATTCGCGCTCGTCGTTGGGACGGGTTACGAGAACCTGGCCGTCTTCGAGAGCAACTGCGATCGGTGCCTTGACGGTAAGCGCGAGCTCACCCTTCGGGCCCTTTACGGTGACGTCTTGACCGTCGATGGTGATGGTGACACCAGCGGGGACATCAATTGGAAGTCTTCCGATACGTGACATTGTTGGTTACCACACGTAGGCGAGGACTTCCCCACCTACGCCTTTCGTAGTCGCCTCTTTGTCGGTCAGCAGACCCGAGGAGGTGGACAAAATAGCCACACCGAGTCCACCAAGAACCTTGGGGATTTCGGTCGAGCGAGCGTATACACGAAGACCAGGCTTCGAAACGCGCTTGATTCCCTTGATGGAACGCTCGCGGGCGGGGCCATACTTGAGTTGGATCGTGAGGGTCTGGCCCACGCGAGCATCCTCGTTGCTCCAACCGAGGATGTATCCCTCGGCCTTGAGCATTTCTGCCAGGCGCGACTTCAGCTTGCTGGAAGGCATTGAAACGCTGTCGTGGTGCGCCGAGTTGGCGTTGCGCAGTCTGGTCAGCATGTCAGCGACCGGATCTGTCATTGTCATTATGTTTATCCTGTCTCGAAAGGTTTCGGCATCCGTTACACGAAGGCCGACCTGGTCGATCGGTGTTACTTGGTTAGTTAGATGCGTTCTCAGCGGAACGGAAGGGGAAGCCCAGTGCCTTCAGCAGTGCGCGGCCCTCTTCGTTGTTCTTACCGGTGGTAACAATCGTGATGTCGAAACCACGAACGCGGTCGATCTTGTCCTGGTCGATCTCGTGGAACATTGACTGCTCCGTGAGGCCGAAGGTGTAGTTACCGTTACCGTCGAACTGCTTGTCCGAGAGACCACGGAAGTCGCGGATACGGGGAAGCGCGAGCGTGATCAGGCGGTCAAGGAACTCCCAAGCGCGGTCACCACGGAGGGTGACGTGTGCGCCAATGGGCTGTCCTTCACGCAGCTTGAACTGGGCGATCGACTTGCGGGCGCTCGTTACGTACGGCTTCTGGCCAGTAATCGCGATGAGGTCCTTGACGGCGCCATCGATGATCTTTCCATCGCGAGCAGCTTCACCGACACCAGTGTTAACGACGACCTTAACGATCCCCGGAACCTGGTGAACATTGGTGAGCCCAAGATCCTTCTTGAGCTGTTCCGCAATTTCGGTGCGGTACTTCTGCTTAAGGCGCGGCTGGATTTTGCCAGCTGCAGGTGCAGTCGTGGTCATTAGTCTGCGTCCTTCTCGGTTGCCTTCTCGGCATCCTTCTTCGAAGCCTTGGTCTCGGCCTTGGCCGCCGTGGACTTCTTGGTCTCTACGCGGCGCGACTTCTTGAAGAAGCGCTCGCGCGTGGTCTTTCCGCGGTCGTCGGTGCCGACGGTGAAGCCAACACGTGCCGGGAGCTTGGTCTCGGGATCAACGAGGGCGACGTTCGACACGTGAATCGGTGCCTCCATCGTCTCGATGCCGCCGGTCTTGGTGCCGCGCTGGGTCTGTCCAACCTTGACGTGCTTGGTGACGAAGTTGACACCCTCCACGACAACGCGGTCTGTTCCAGCGATTACACGGATAACGCGACCCTGCTTACCGCGGCTTCCGCCGCGCTCTTCGGTCGGGCCGCTGATGACCTGAACGAGGTCACCCTTGCGAATCTTTGCCATAACTACAGCACCTCCGGTGCGAGCGAGATGATCTTCATGAACTTCTTGTCACGAAGCTCGCGGCCAACCGGCCCGAAGATACGAGTACCACGGGGGTCTCCGCCATCGGACTTGAGGATTACAGCCGCGTTCTCATCGAACTTGATGTATGAACCGTCGGGACGACGAGTCTGCTTGATGACGCGAACGATGACGGCCTTGACGACCTCACCCTTCTTGACGTTGCCGCCAGGAATAGCGTCTTTGACGGTTGCCACGATGACATCGCCGAGACCTGCGTAACGACGGCCGGAGCCACCGAGAACGCGAATCGTGAGGAGCTCCTTGGCGCCGGTGTTATCGGCAACCTTTACTCGGGATTCCTGCTGAAGCATTACTTAGCCTTTTCGAGGATCTCGACCAGACGCCAGCGCTTGGTAGCGCTGAGCGGACGGGTCTCGCTGATAAGTACGGAGTCACCGACGCCGGCCGTGTTGGCCTCGTCGTGAACCTTCACCTTGGAGTTACGGCGAACAACCTTGCCGTACAACGGGTGCTTTACGCGGTCTTCAACCATGACAACGATGGTCTTATCCATCTTGTCGCTGGTGACAATTCCGCGACGGGTCTTACGGTACCCACGAGCGACCTCGGCGGTCTCCGCGGTCTTCTTGTCTTCAACCTTGGCCATGACTACGCCTCCTTCGTCTCGTCAGTGGCGTCTGCTGCGGTCTCAGCCGCGGCTTCTGCCTTCTTGGTGCTGCGCTTCTTGGTCTCCTTGGCAGGAGCCTCAACAGCAGCGGGGGTTGCCCGAATGCCCAGCTCGCGCTCACGGATAACCGTGTAGATGCGAGCGATG